>JACCEB010092129.1_pt1 | contig 52880 bp, 33 predicted proteins | sample 7454761 | NCBI WGS metagenome assembly JACCEB01 (sample SAMN15323454, study PRJNA562643) | freshwater metagenome | isolation source: river surface water | place: USA:Blue River Watershed | collected 2017-08-18
AATTATATCTAGTTTAGAAAGTACTATGGTTCAAAAACATAAAGTCCAAGAAGAACATAAAGTCCAAGAAGAACAAGAAGAACTGGTTCAGTATGAAAATTTTGAATCAAAGTGTTATCCTTTCTATCCTATAGGTTCAATAGGTCCAATGGTTCCAATGGTTCCAATGGGTCCAATAGAACAAATGGCTTATCATATGAGCCAGATGGAACATATTGAACAAACAGATCATATGCCTTATCAAATATGCACAGCAGGTAATATTGTTAATTATCAAGATGTTGGTGTGTATTATCATTATCCTGGAATTCAATATATGAATCCACATGGTTGCTATGATGGAATAAATACTGTACCTTATTGTCCAGATAAAAAATCATCAACAAATGGATATAGGAAACAAAAACATAAGCAACAAACTAGGCTTAATAGTAATTAGGAAATTTTATTTATAGTAACACATATAATAAAAATTGATTTTTACACAATTACATAATTTTCTATTATATACACCTAAGCTTAAGTAATAAAATGTCTGCATTAGATATTGATATAGAAAATTTTGATTTTAACACTGAGATAGAGGACCCCTCTATTCTTAAAGATGAACGTGTTTTAACTAAATTAATGGCTGGATTAGAATTAAAACAAGATGAAATTATAGAAAAATATTATAACACAGATTGTCTTGACAGAGATAATACTATTCGAGTAGCAATGTTTCTTGATGAAACATGTAAAATTATTAAAAATGATGAACAAAGAGAAAAATATAAAGAAGAATATGAATTCTTTTGTAACACTTACATTGGTCTTATTTTTAAATTAAAGGGAACTATTCGAAATTATGAAGGATTTATTGAAAAACAAAGACAAGAAATTATGAAATTATCACAAATTGTTGAAGTCAAGCATAAATTCTTTATGGAAGGTAATCTAAAATGTAGAACTCTAGAAGATAAAATTAAAGAGCTTCAAACTCAACTTAAAAATAAGGATATCGAAATAGAAGATAAATACAGAGTTATTGAAGAAAATAGTAGTACTGTTAATCGCGAAAATATTGAACTTCAAGAACAAGTTGAAAGACTAAATCTTAGAATTAAAAATCTTGCAAAGGAATTATCTAATCATAAATCCAGCTCTTCTGGAAATATTTCAACCCTTAAAAATGAAGCATTGAGACAACGTACAAGAATTTCAGAATTAGAAAAACAGCTTGAGGATAAAAATACTGAGATTGGAAATTTAAAGGGTATTAAGAAACGTCATGACGAAATGTCTCATGAATTATCATCAAAAGTTAATCAAAATACTGATTTAAAACATATCAATAAATCACTAACTAGTAAAATGTCCGAGTATACTGAAAAGATTGAGAAACTTGAAAGAAGTGTTGTAGAATATGAAACTGTTAGAACACAAGATTTACTGAAAAATTCTCAACAACTTGAAGAAATTGCGTTACTAAAACAAAAACTAGACTTAAGTGAGAGAGAGGCACTTGAATTTAAAGAATATGTATCTAAATATGAAGAAGCTAAAGCTCAGTTGGCTTTATTTGACGGTAAAACACGTTCTCTTAGTGACTTGACAGATGGAACACCAATTACGACAATTACAAATACAGGTAATGTTGTGTCATCAGTAGTTTCAACTGTTCTTGAAGAAGGACAAATTAATACCGGTACCGGTTTAAAGTCTTCTCCTAGAAGAAAGGGTAAAAGTAAACGAGCACAAACAAATCCAGTACAAACAAATCCAGTTCAAATGAGTACTCAACAACAACATCCAAGTTACCCTGTAGTATTTAAACAAATTACTCCTGAACAATATTCAGCACTGATTCAATATCAAGCTCAACTTCAATATCAAGCTCAACTTCAATATCAAGCTCAACTTCAATATCAGACCCAGCTTCAAGCCCAAGCTCAACTTAAAGCTCAATCTTTATATGAACATCAAGAACAAATTCAAGGTGGACAAGAATATAATCAATTTTCCAATTGTTATTATGATGAGTCAGGTAATCTGATTTATATTAATGGTAGTGGCGATTCATATCAGTATGATGATGGTTCAGTACATTGTTCAGTACGTGGACATATTTATCATCCAAGTTATAATTATATGGAGAATGCTTAATTTATCTAAATAAAATTTGTATAATTTAAATTTATTTTTTTCTATCTTGTGAAAACATAAATTTACTATTTGTATTTGGACTGAATATTTCTTGTTCTCTCACAAGTACCTTTTCTAATCTTTCAGCATCAACTTTCTTTAGTCTTTCTAATTTTTGTGTAACTCTAGCATCATTTTCTGTTGTTTTGCTAGCTTTTACTTTGTTCTTTTCCAAGTAATCATATAACTGCTGATTAATCATTTTAGGTTTTTCATAAAATTCATGATGCCATTGTTTTCGAATACCTTGTATCCATCCACATTCAAAAAATTGTTCAATTCTTTGTTGAGATGTCAATTCAGATGATGAATCAGGAGATAGTTCTTCTGAAGTTTGTTGTTTCGTTAATATACCCCTATTAATAAAGTTACTAGGGTCAAAATTTTCAAAATCTGAGTCAGTATCTGAATTAGAATCAGAATCTGAATCTGATTCCCACTTATAAGGTTTTCTATTATGACGGCTCTTTTGAAATTGTAATACTTTATCACTTTGAACAAAATCTTCGGGTATTTGTATCTGAAGATTTGGTCTAGTTCTAAGAACAGGACTAGGACTTAAAACACTTACTTGAGCTTGATAACCTGTACTAGGTGATTCTGTTAATTCTTCTGATTTAATAGTTTTTTTTAATGGTAAATAAGGTTCAATCGATTCTCTGGGTTCGATTAATCTTATAGAACTAATTGGTTCAGCAAATCTAACTGAACGTTTTGGTTTTGATAAGGTTGGTAAACTTGTTGTAACTGGAACTGGACTTTGAATCATAAAAGTCATAGGAACCCAATTAATAAAAGTCACCGGAATTAGTGTGATAGGACTTGGATTGGTCATCTGGGTCATCTGGGTCATCTGGGTCATCTGAGTCCTATGTATATAATCAAGTGGAATAACTGGATTTGATTTGATTTCAGTAGGTAAATATCTATCAATAGTAACTGATTTAACTGGTAATAATATATTCTGTACATGAGGTTTAAATTCTTGTTTCTCAACAAGCCCATCCATACAGATAACAGTTCTAATTATTGAATCACTCATTGCCTGCATATTAGCAAACAATTCTTCTTCTGTACACATATTTGAATTAATTATGGGTTTAAAATGTATACTTTAGGTAATTAGGAATTAAAACATATTAAAATTCAATTTTTATTCAAAAAGTTTAAAATTATAAAAAATAATTATAATTATAAGAAAAATGTTTACCAAAAGATTTTTATCATGTTTTAATTTTATGGATAAAAAAAAATTTACAACTTGTATAGGAAGCCAAATAATCAAAAAGAACGGTATAATAAATGATAAAGCAAAGATATATTATAATTTAGAGTATAAAGAAATAAGAGAACACGAGTTATTAAATAATGAAGGAATAATTTTATCAAATGGTGTATTTTCAATTGATACAGGTGAATTTACCGGAAGAAGTCCAAAAGACAAATATTTAGTAAAACAAGAACCAAGTAATAAATTTATTGACTGGGGAAAAGTCAATCAACAAATGGAAGATACAGTTTTTGATAATTTAGAAAATCAAGTAAAAGAATATTATTCAAAACTAGACAAGATATATATATTTGATGGATACTCAGCATATGGTGATTCTTCTGTAAGAAAAAAAATAAGATTTATAACACATTATGCTTTTCAACATCATTTTGTTAAAAACATGTTTTATTCATTACCAAAAGAAATTGCCTTAAAAGATAATGAAGAACCAGACTTTACAATAATAAATGCATCAAATTTAAAAAATAATTTATGGAGAGAACAAAAACTTAATTCTGAAAATTTTGTAGCTATAAATTTAGAGAAAAAACTTGGTTTGATTGGAGGAACCTCGTATACTGGTGAAAATAAAAAAATGGTATTTACACTATATAATTATTGGATGCCTTTAGAAAATAAGTTATCATTACATTGTGGTGCAAGTGTTAATAATTCTAATGAAACAATATTGTTTTTAGGATTGTCAGGAACTGGAAAAACAAGTTTGTCAACAATAGATGGAGTAAACATTATTGGTGACGATGAACATATATATTATGGTAAAAATGTAGTGAATATTGAAAATGGTAATTATGCAAAGTGCGCTAAATTATCAAAAGAAAATGAACCTGTAATTTATAACGCTATTAAAGATGATGCTCTTTTAGAAAATGTGTGGGTTAATCCAAATTCTTTAGAACCAGATTATTATAATATTGTTAAAACAGAAAATTCTAGAGTATCATACTCAATGGATAATGTTCCTGGTAAAGTACCTTTCGGTATACATAATAATGTAAAAAGAATAGTATTTTTAACTTGTGATGCATATTCAGTTTTACCAAGAATATCTCTTTTAAATACAGAAGAAGCAATCAAGTACTTTTTAATGGGTTATACATCAAAATTAGCTGGAACTGAAAGAGGTATTAAAGAACCTGTTCCAACTTTTTCTTCATGTTTTGGAGCTGCATTTATGGTTCATCCACCAAAAGTATATGCTGAATTATTAAAAAAACAAATTGAAGAAAATAATATAAAAGTGTATTTGTTAAATACAGGATGGCATGGTGGACCTGAAAATCTTGGAGGAAAACGTGTTGATATGAAAATTACTCTTGAGATAGCAAGAAGTATATATGATGGAGATATTGATGATGTACCTACAACAAAATTAGATAATTTAGGTGGTTTAGTAGTTCCAACAAAGCTACGTACTTTAGACTCAAATACTTTAATTCCTTGGAACAGTTGGTCTTCAAAAGAAATATATGATATAGAAGCTAAGAAACTTATGGATATGTTTGATTATGAAACTAAAAAATATATGTAAAAAGTAAAAATAATTTTGTTTAATAAATTTTTATGTATTTAGTATATATAAAAATAATGATTTTAAAAAAAAAATATGTTATAAAACAATCAGGTTCTGGAAATTTAATATGGGTATTTAATTATAATAAAAAAAAAATAGTCAGAATAACAAAAGATATATATAATGAAGACAGAGATAGTTATTATGTTCCTGAAGAAAAAACATTATACGAATTAGCTAAACTTAATACTGAAAATATAATAAAAGAAATAAAAGAAAATGGTGAAAATAAATATTATAATGTTGGTTTAGAACCAATTGAATATGTTCAAGATGATTTTTTTAATAAAGGTAGTTGGTTAGGTTCAAACTTATATCATAATCCATATGGCTTATGGATTGGTTGTGGTGCTGACTGGCAGAATTATATCAATACTCCGTCACAATGGGCATTTTCTACTCATCTTTATGAAATTAATGTTTCAAATTCTGTAAAGAAAATTAGTTCAATTGAAGAATTGGAAGATTTTATTTCCAAATATAAAAATCCTGATTCCGATTTAAAAATTACAAATGTTTTAAATTGGGATAAAATAAAAAATGAATTTGATGGTTTAATTATATGTCCTTACTTAGGAAATGATATTTGGGGTGAAAATGCTAATCAAATGGCTTTAGAAGGTGAACCTAATTCAATTCAAAAATATGTTGAAAAATTAGCTGGAGATTCTTGGAAATCTAATATATTTTTTACTGCAGAATGGTATAGACATTGGGAAACAGGTTCAGGTGTTATATGGAGAGCCTCTGGAATTAAAGATTTTAAATTAGTTAAAAGGTTATCTACTTTTGATGATATTGATATAGAAGAGTTTGAATTCAATATAGTTGAATAGAGATTGAATGAGATTTATAAATATCTAAACTAAAAATTATAAACAAATTCCTTTCCTGCAAATCCAGACACTAAATCAATAGAAAAATTTTTTGAAGCTAAAATTTTTTCTAACTCAGGACGAGCTATATAAATTATGGGATTCCCTTTAGAATCTTTTTTTTCACTTAATGCTTTTTTAACATCTTGATTAAGAGGAGTAGTTATTAGTCTTTCATTAATTGCTTCTATTACATATCCAATAATTAAATTAGTATTATAATCAATTATTTCCATTTGTTTTGCACCAGATATATGATATTGATTTGAGGGTGTATCTCTAAATTTAGATATATCACAAGTTGTTAAAAACCCTTTCCTATTTAGTATATCTTTTAGATAATTTGAAAACCAAGCTAAAGTAGGTTGGAATCCTATACTACTTTCTGGATTTAAAAATATATCTTTTCCTGTATCTAATATATTATTTACAAGCTGTTCAAATCCTTGTGGTAATGTTACACTCGAATTGTCAATTGAATAAAAAATTAAAGGCATGTACAAATAAGAATAGGTCGGTGGATTTGTATATGGAATAATTGTTTTTCCACTACCACCTTTTTGAATAAAAAAATTTTTTAATTTTAAATATTTTATTTTGTATTTTAAATATTTTTCTTTATAATTCTTTTGTTCCATAATAAATTTATATATAAGTTGTATATATTTTTTATTTCTAATTATGGAATTACTACAATAAAAATAATTTCTATTATGTATATTCCTATATTATTTGGATTTTTTGGTATTTTAGCTACATTAAGTTATGTAGGTAGAAATCTTACTCAAATGATTTCATTTCCTTTAGATGGTGTTAATGGTTTTGATTATATGAGAGTAAAAGAAGTTTCTAGTGTTACTATTTTAACTGTTTTTATCTTTACATATTCCTCTATATTAGCTAGTAAATCATCTGCTCTTAAATCTAAATTAGGTGTATAATTTTATTATCAAATATAATTAAAAATTGAAATTATTAATTATCTAATCAGCCCGCTTAATATATGATAATATTGGGTGAGTGTGGTGTAGAGCGCCCAGGTGTATATAGTTAGGTTAGGTTTCGCGTCGTCCCTCTTTGCACATAGTTTGTTCACCTCCTTATTGTATATAGTTTCACCTCCCCTTGCCTCGTCCTTTGCCTTGTCCGCTCCCATATTTAAGAAGAAATTTTATAAAGAGATTGATATTAGAGAAGAAAAGGGGGCCGCCAATCAGCCCTATGAACCATACTCCCAAAAGAAGTTCATAGTATGACAGCTCCGAGGCGTACTGCTTGCCTGGGTAACCGGGTCGGTAGGGGTTACAGGTTGGCGGTTTACTGTCAATCTGGAGGCGCTCGGTAAGTGTATTGCTCCTATATCTAACTGGAGACTCTCCCTACGTTTGGAGATGACTGGATCACCATGTCCAGGCTTTCATGATATGGATGAAAGCGCACGAGAAAGCACTGCGGTTGTTATATCCTTAGGTTGGTGCGACAGTGAGACGTCCACACTACGAGTAGCTAAGCATCCCATTACTGCGAGACGTCGCGGTACATGGTGAAGCTTCTGGCCATAGCTCTTGTAGGTCGCATCAGGACGGAAAGAATGACTACCTCCACGAAATTGGTTCCGTCTGGGTACTTGACTTTGCTTTGGTGTTGTATAAAGTAAAGTTATGCTAAAGTCATTCATTGTTTGTTTAGTTTAATTTGTTTTCATAGTTAGGTTAGATTACTTAATTAATTTTTATATAAAAACTAATTAAATTTTTACTAAAAAATTGAATATTTTAACAATCTGAATGTCTCAATAAATTTTCTAAATAAGAGGGAGAAGAAATGGGGGCCGCCAATCAGCCCTGTGGACCATACTCCTGTTGAAAAAAAAGAAGTCCACAATATGACAGCTCCGAGGCGTACTACTTGCTTGGAAAACCAAGTGGGTGGGGGTTACTTATGGTCTCAAAAGCCATATCTGGAGGCGTTCGGTAAGTGTATTGCTCCTATATCTAACTGGAGACTCTCCCGAAAGGAGATGACTGGATCACCCATGTCCAGGCTTTCATTTTTGGCTCCAGAAGAGGGTTTAAAAATGAAAGCGCACGAGAAAGCACTGCGGTTGTTATATCCTTAGGTTGAAGCTGACGGTAAGCTAAGCATCCCATTATTGTAAGACTTTGCAGTAAGGGTGAAGCTTCTTCATCAGGCTTATAGGTCGCTTCAGGGCGGAAAGAATGACTACCTCCACGAAATTGGTTCCGTCTGGGTACTTGACTTTGCTTTGGTATGTGTTGTACAAAGTAAAGTTATGCTAAAGTCATTCATTGTTAGGTTTAGGTTTAGGTTTAGGTTAGTTTAGTTTAATTTGTTTTCATAGTTAGGTTAGTTTGGTTAGTTTGTTTAGTTCAATTAGTTTTCATAGTTAGGTTAGGTTGCTTAATAAATTTGTGTATAAAAATTAGTTAAATTTATTTTTTATTTCGTTCATAATAACTTTTTTGTACATAGACATTTCATTTTTATCGGTAATTTCTAATTCTTCTATAATATCATCAGCCATCAATTTATAAATTTTCCATTTGTTTTCGGAAAATTCTCCTATTTTTGAACTGGAATTATTGAGTCTATTTTGAGTACACATAAGTAGTGCCTCGTTTATTTTTTCTAAAGAATTAATTTGTTTTAATAAATCATTTTTATTATCTAAATCAATAGACTTCTTAGAACACTGCCTAATTGTTTCTTCGAACTCTGGAATTTTTTTCTTAAAAACTATACGTTTATTATTAAAACTGGAACTTTTAATTACAACACCTTCTGCTTTATTTATTGGTAGTTCTTCTAAATTAAATTTTTTAGGCACCAGAGAGTTAAAATGGATTGGATAATTAGAAACAACTTCATAAGAATCAGTAATTAATAATGGTTCTGAATAAAATATATTCGAGTTCTTGAAAATTTCTAATGATTCTGATATATCCATGTAATACTCCAATTCATTTTCAATAATTTTTATGTCAAATGCACAAAAATGAATATCAGGACTATAACATACCCCTTTTTGAACCGGAGAACATTTTTTTTCTGTATTTGGATAGTATCCCCCAAATAATTCTCCATAAATAATTATAGTGGAAGAGTTAGGATTAGATTTTTTAACCATACTAATAATTTGATTAATTTTAGGTAAAACATCTTGTAAAATTAGTTCATATGAATAAAATTTTTCGTTAGGTTCAATAAATCCTGTTCTTCTTGAATATTTTATTTCATTTGTTTCGTTAAAGTAATGAAATGAAAAATTTGCCCCATGAATTTTTTCAAAAATATACCATTTATCGATTAGTTTTACATTATCCTCGTATTTTTCAGATATAGTACTATATATTTTGTTATAAGAATAAAACTGCATATAATTATTTATTTTCTATAGTTTATTAAATAATCAAATTTTTAATTGATTTAAAAAGATATTTATTTAATAAATTCATAGTAATTAAAATAATGTCAAACTTATCAGTAGCACGTGCTTTGGTTGAATTAAAAACTTTAGATTCTCGTATAAATAAACTAATAGTTAATTCTAATTTTATTATATGTAAAACAAAAAATAAAAATTATCAATATAATGAAGTGGATTTCAAAAAAATGGTAGAATCTGAATACCAATCATTAAACGATTTAATTATACGTAGAGATAGTGTAAAAAATGCAATTGTTATGTCTAATTCTAAAACAGAAGTTGAAATTGGAGGACGTAAAATGACAGTATCACAAGCTATAGAATTTAAAAATACGATTCAATACAAAAGAACAATTCTTGATACTATGAAAAGACAACGTCAAAGTGCAACAATTGACAGTGAATCTCATAGACAAAAAGTTCAACAAAAAATAGATGACAATATTAAAATTGTTTGTGGAAAAGATACAAAACCAGATGCAAGTACAATTCAAACTATTACCGAAAGTATTAGTAAATCTGATCCAATTGAAGTGTTTGATCCATTAAATCTAGATAAAGTAATTAAAGATTTAGAAACAGAAATTGAAGATTTTTCAGCTAATGTTGACTATGTTCTTTCTGAATCTAATGCTTTAACTCAAATTACTATATAAATAATATAAAATCCCCTCAATATAACGAAACTTTTTAAATAATAACACCGTTTTTGTAGTTCTCGGATATGAACTATATTGCGCAGCATTTCTCATTTTATAAAACTTAATTTTCTAAGTTTTTATGAATATAAAAGATTAAAGATATAAAGTTTAGCAATAAAAGATTATCATCACTGTCTAACGACATGTGCTTAAAACTTAGTTATATGGGTGTGACCTTAGGGTTGACCTATTAAAGATTAATGCTAAAAAATTAAAGGTCTTTCAAATCCATGATAATGGTAAAAAATGTTTTGTTGTTGACTATAAAAGTCCACATGGCTGTTATATTGGGGGTTATTTATTTTTTCCAAATAATTAAATTATTTTGATTATTAAGATTATTTTTTTTATATATATAAACATTATTATGAACTTAAGATTTATTATAATATTAGTTATATTACTTGTTTTAATTCAAGTATTTTATAAATGTGGAGCGATAGATAATTTTGAAAGTGAACAAAGTTATATTATACAAGAATCGATTACCAATACAAAACAAAATTATCCAAATAATTTAATACCAAAAATAATAATTCAGACATGGAAATCAAATCAAATCCCTGTAAAATATTCTAAAGATATTGATTCAATAAAAAAAATTAATTCAGATTTTGAATATTTATTTTTTACAGACGAGGACATAGAAAATTTTATTAAAAAAAATTATCCTATATGGTATTCAACTTATCTTAAATTACCAATTAAAATTCAAAAAATAGATTTTTTTAGATACATAGCTGTATATCATTTTGGGGGATTTTATCTTGATTTAGATATGACTGGATTAAAATCATTAAATGGTGTTTTAGAATATGATTGTGTTTTCCCTGTAGACCAATATATTAAAAACTGTGAATTGGAAAGATTTAAAGGCTATTGTGACAAAAACACCAATTTCCTTTTAGGACAATATGCATTTGGAGCAAAACCAAAACATCCTTTTGTCAAATTATTAATCGAAAATATTAATAAAAATATTGATTATTATATAGAGCAAGAGAAAAAAATAATACCAAATAATGAGAATGATTTTAATTTATATGTATATCGCTCAACAGGTCCAGATTTTGTTACTAATGTTTATCTTAACTATTCTGATAAATACAATATCAAAATATTGCATTATCCTAAACATCAGTATTTTGGCGAATATGCTAAACATAATTACTATGGTACTTGGAAATAATAATCTAATAATACATAGTATTTTTTGTAATTTTACAATTATATAAATTGTAAAAAAATTGATTTTTTGCATCTATTGATGGTTGACCTGTATTATAGTAATTATAAATATATATTGGTCTTACTGTCTTCCTTAGGATAGTGATTTTTTATTATATTATACATACATAAGAGATTTTTGATATCATTATAATTTATTGTTTTCTACGAGAACAACATTTTACAATGGCATCTAATTCAAGAAAAAACGCTCATGATGACGCAGAGTCATCTGTTACAGTTAATAATTTAGAATGGAGTATTACTTCTGGTAAGTTTTGGGAAAATTATGAAATCAAATTAGTTGACAAGACTATTCCCAATATGTTAGTACAAATGGGTAAGGACATTGTTACTGGTTCTTGCACATTTGTACCAGCTACTAATATTAGTCAATCCACTGTTGTTCTTAGTGAGTCTACTGATAATACTATGCCTATAGATAATGGTAAGGTTGTTGAAGGTAAAGTAATTATTGATGGAGAAGCTGATGAAGTAGTTATTGATGGAGAAGCTGATGAAGTAGTTATTGAAGAAGTAGTTATTGATGGAGAAGTTGATGATGGAGAAGTTGATGATGGAGATGAAGTTGATGATGGAGATAAAGTAGTTATTAATTCTGCAACAAATTCGGCTAGTCCGGTTACTTTTGTTAAAAAGAAAAACAAAGAGGGAAAAAAAACTCAACAAGATGATAGAATTGGTTTGTCTGGCGCTAATATGTACAGAATATTACGTGCAAATACTGATTTCTGCAGTCTATTTGGGTTTGAGCCTATCCCTATAGTCCGTGAAGAAACAATTTCATGTGGAATCTTTGATTTGGACAACGATCTTGTACTTAAGAAGAGAAGATATGATGCAGAAGTTAATGAATTAAATGAAGTTGAACGTCAATTTTCAGTTGAGCAAACTAACTTGGAATCAAGATTAGAGTCTTTAAGACAGAGCAAAGGGATTTTAGTTAAAAAATTGGAAGAGGTTACAAAGGAAGCTGAAGAAGCTTCTCAAAATATAGCAAAGTACACAAAGAAGCAAGATAAAAAAGGCGAAGACAAGTCTGATAAAATTGCTAAACATACTATAAAGCTTGAAAAGGCTAATGAAAGCATAAATACATGCCAACAAGAGATTAAAAGCATTGAGGATGAGATTGTCAGAATTTCGCTAGAATTCGAACAGTCTCAAATGATAATAGAGCTTAAAGCTAGTATAGTTGAAAAAAAACGCTTAGTAGAAAGTGCAAGAAAACCTTATGAGAACGCAAAACTTAAGGTTACCAGAGAAATTAAGACAACCCCAGAAGAGGAGAGAATCAGAGAAACAAATATTGAAGAAAATCATAATATTCCAAAACTAGAAAAACTTCGTGCTTTTATTGGTTGTGGTTCTGATTGGAAAATAATTTTTGACGATAGAGCCAAAAGTAAACACTATAGAGCTAATGGTTATTCAAAATATTATGAATACAAAAGTATAAAAATTAATTCTAATGATTATGTTGAGTTTAAATTATTAGAGTTAATGTTTCATATTATTTGGTTAACTAGATGCCCTAATAGTGAATACAATATACCAGTACCTGGAGGTATACAAAAAATACCTTTAAGTATGAGAGAAGGTGTGATTAATTCTTCCAGAAAAAGATTAGCATTCCATACTTATGTTGGATTAAGTAAGATAATCTCTGGATTAAGAGATCTAAGGGTTAGAGATTTATACAATTCAGCAAACACATTGAATGTTTATCCACAGGCAATTAATGATCTTGAATTAGTTTATGAGAGATTTAGAACTAATTTTACTCATGAAGGTGAATTAATTTTTAATAATATAGAGTCAGTTATTACCTTTATTACTGAAGAAATGCCTCATTTACTACAATATACAGAGTATGATAGTTTTCTACCAAGGTCTAATATTAAACCTTATGAACTACAGAAGACGGTTACTGGAGAGATAATAAATGGTATCCAAAAGAATGGTTTGTTGGGAATATTTAATAGTATCATGGGTGGAGGAAAGACAGCATCAATTATTAGTGTAGTTAGTTCAATTATATCTTCCTCAATCTCAAAATGGATTGGAGCAGTTAATGAACATGAAAAAGGTAGAACAATTGAAATATTATATGTTTGTCCAAAAACTCTTTTACCTGTTTCAGAACAGGTAGGACAGTTATTAACATCAATGCGGTTTTATTGGGGAATAGCTCAAATTGTTGGTCAGGACGATAATATTAGTTATTCTGCTAACTATGTGTGTAACGGAAATGTAGTGGTTAAGGAAGGAAGAAAAAAGAAAAAAGTTAAGACAACAATTCCTCCTTATGTATATTTATGCGATCCTAAATGTGCATCTTTAATTCTTAAAAAAAATAAGGAAAATAAGGATAAATTAGATAATCTTATTCAGAAAAAGGCTTCTAAGACAGAAATTAAAGAAGCAATGTCAAAGGTTAAGGAATATGTAGTATACTATGATGAACCTACATCAGTTGGTGTTGATGAAATCTTAGGAGATGTTCCGTCATCTGGTCATATTATCAATATATTATCAGATATTATTGCATATGCTCCTAAAGTTTTATTCCTTGTTAGTGCTACATTGGACAACTTGGAAGAGTATCCGGAATTAGTTAAATTATACAGACAAAAATATCCTGATAGTCGTTGTGTGACTATTAATATGTCTAGGTCGCAAATTGGGTCCCTTATTTCTGATATGGAGGGTAATGTCTACATGCCTCATTTAGGTGTTGATAGTCTTGATACTTTAATACAAGTGTACGATAAATTATGTAAGAATCCTATCTTGCTTAAATCTTATACTGCTGATTATGTCTTAAAACTACACAATACTTTAATATCAAATTCAGTTAATATCCCTGAGGAATTTATTTTTAGTAACTACATGAATAACCCAGGTCATATTAATCAGCAATCAGTTGAAAATCTAGCTATCAAATACATCGAGCTAATGATTGAAAATGGTAATGATGCAGTTATATCAACCTGCTGTTCATCTAACTACACAAGACCTGCTTTCGATAACTCCAATCCGATAGATATGGCTAAAAAAATTAAAGGACAAGCTATGATAATCACACAGAAGCCACTTGAATTTACTATAGACACATTTGGTAAGTTTGAATTATCAACAAGACTAAAGTCTGGTATCAAAACATTCTCAACTATGTATCAAAAGTACACGACGGACCATGATGCTTGGTTTAGAAGAAAAGAAAGGATTGCAGATGGTGATGAAAAATATAAGTCTGTAATTAGATCAGTTAATACATCATCTGTTAGAGTATCTAATTCCAGAAATAGTAAAGAAAAGGATAATAGAAGGAATGAAGCAACACCTAGTCAAATGGCGCAAGATTATGAAAATGAAATTCCTGCTCCTAAATTTGATCCAACTGGTGGATTCAAGTTTAGTGATAAAGTTAATTCTCCAGCCACAGGTAATTGGAATTGGGATGATATCAATGTTACTGACCAATTAAAATGGCTATTAGTTTCTGGTATCGGTGTTTATCAGCCAAATAACCCAAAGATTCCTTCTAATTATACACAACTAGTTGTTAATTTGATGAGTAAAGGAGATTTGGCTTTTGTAGTTTCTGATGATACTATATGTTATGGTATTAATTTCCCTTTTAATGCTATTATTGCTAAAAATGATATGATGCAATCACGTTCAGTTCAGACATTACTCCAATTGTTTGCTAGAGCTGGTCGCCCTGGTAAATCAGATAGAGCAAATATTTGGATAGATGCTTCACTTGTTTCTAGCAAACTTGTTAGTTATGTCAGAGAAAATACTTTTGTTAATGTTGAAATGAATAATATTAACAAAGCAATTAGTATTGCTCAAGAGAAAATTAATGGTACTTGGAACAGTAGTTCGGTGGAAACTGTTTTGGATGTAAATGACTCGGCTACACCTGTCAAATCCATTCAAGACACATCTAGTCCTTCTAGTTCAAGTTCTTCTAGTTCAAGTTCTTCTAGTTCAAGTCCTTCTAGTTCAAGTCCTTCTAGTTCGAGTCCTTCTAGTTCGAGTCCTTCTAGTTTAAGTTATCTTGTTGGGCTTAATAGCTCGAGAAGACAGATGACAATGTCAGAGTCTATAGTAGAGACAGCTTTGATAGATAATTCTGCCAATCAAGTTATAACAAATTCTACAAGCTTACTTGTTATACCTGCACCAAGTATTGAAACTAGTTGGAAAAATATAGGAGACCGTATTCACGATATTTATGCAACTAATAAATTGCGTATCCGTGGAAGAAAATCAAGTTTAATTCAACTAAATAGGTTTACAGTTATGTCAAATGTTGATATTTTAGATTCAACTATGTCTATAGATTATGGGTCATTTAAAAGTGTCCCAGTTTTTGCAAAGTCTCTTGTAGGAATTATGGACACTTGGAAAGGAATAAGAGATGAACTTGATGACCTTGATAAGCTTAATACAGAAGATAATTTTATTGAACACATTAATTACATGATATATCTTGCTGTTCTTAAAGTTAATACCGAGATTACTGAAGAGGAAAACTCACATTTGGTTAGATTAGTTGGTAATTATGATAATAATGTATATTCACAAGCTTCTTATACCGATAGTATTAGAGGATTGGTGAGTATCATAAGGACTATTATGTAATTATATTTGTAATTTATTTATATATATATGTATATTTATTATTTTTTATAAGTTTATATAATCAAAAATAATAAAAATATAAAAAGTTGAAAACACCATACCCTGAATCGCCATTTCATAGATATTAAGTACATAGACAGACATATATCCGATTCAATTATTTTGTTACTTGGTCCTCTAAGAGCACCCTGTTTCATTGATTGTCGGTTTGTTTGTTCAACACAAAAGCTATAGCTATTCATTCAGTACACTTTATAAGAGTACTTGAACTTTTGCAAGATATATTTATCAGTATGGCGGGACGCAGTACTGATTTATCGCCTCCATCAGAGGAGGTATTTAAATGGACAATACGTTCAGATGGTTGGGACCGTTACGAAATGCCTTTGAGCAATGAAGAAAAAGTTATCGCAGAAATGCTTAAACAATATGGTGTGGATGTCATTAATGGTAACCAACCGCTTGTTTTATCCAAAGAGGTTTTTAACCCGTTATCTTATGTTAGACAAGGACAAGTTGTTACTACTGAACCAGATGAAGAAGCTGGTGAGAATAGTGAGGATAGTGAAGACGAAGTTAGCGAAGATGGTGAAGACGGTGAAGACGGTGAAGACGGTGAAGATGTCGAAGATGCCGAATCTTGTTCTGAAGGCGAGGATGAGCCAGATTCAAGACAGGTTGGAACAGTTGGTAAGGCTGGTACAGTTACACAAAGCGAACACGTCGAGGAAGAAGCTGTGTCTGTACCGGATTCTTCTGATCAGACCTTCTTACCCAAGTCTATCCCAAGTTATTATGAAAAGCTTAGACAAAATGAGCATTTTAATGAACATTTTGGTTTTGAAATGCATGTTCCTGTCGTTACTGAAGGAGCAAAAAAGGGAAAATCTGGTCCTAAGAATGCTAAAGTTAAAGCTGAAATTATTCCAGGTATCACCAAGATTAATCGTGTAATTGAAAGACTTCAAGCATTTATTGGATGTGATGCTAATTGGAAATTGAGCCGAGAAGACTCTAGAGAGAGAAGCGATTATCAGACTTATGGTAAAAGCGAGTTCTTTGATGTTCCTGAAAAAATGAACACAAATGGAATCGCAGAGTTAGACATTCTTCGTCTTATCCTACACATTAAGTGGGTGACAGACAAGGCTCATGATATTAAAGTAACCAGGAATGAAAATTTTCATCCCAAGTTATCAATACGTGAACTTCATTATCATGCAATTTATTTGCATCGTATTGAACACATTTACAATTTGTATGTTGGACTTAATACTATTATTAGTAACATCGATTCAATTCAGACTTGCAACATTCAAGCAATGCCTGGTGACCCTAACAGAATCTGTGGAATCTCTAAATTGGCTATTTTGGATTTGAAGACTGCTGTTGAACGATTTAAGCGTAAGGTTAAGATAGGTAAACAAGGGACTAAGCCTGAACACATTTTAAGAGATGATGCTAAAAGAACTATGGTTATTTCAGATATGTTTCCTTATCTGTTACAATATTCTAGATACGATGGATGGTTACCAGGTCGTAAAGCACAACCTTATCAAACTCAAAAGGAATTTATTTGCGAAAGTTATTCTGCACTTAAGTCATCAACACGCCTGTTAATTTTCCAAAGAGACCGTATGGCCGCAGGAAAGTCTACTGCTATTCTTGGTCTTGCTTCAGCTGTAGCTAGGTCTGGAATGGCTCGTCAAATTGACAAGAAAGACCATACTGCCGGTAGAAGTGTGGAAATTATTTATGTTATTACCAATAATAATCGTCTCGTTGGTGAACGAATTGGTTCATTGTTAACTCATACCCGTGCTCGTTGGGGTGTTTACAACATTGTCGGTAACGATGCTACTCAAAATGTTGAGATGAAAGTTAATTACACATGTATCGAACGCCGCAGAAGAAAGAAGATTAAGCATTCTCCAAATGTTTTTATCACATCTCCCGCTTGCTGTGCTCTACTTATGCAAAAGAACCAGGAAATCAAGAACAGAATTAAAAAGCTCAAGGAGACTGGGGCTTCTAAGAAAGAAATTAAGGCTCTCGCAAGCACTGTTAAGAAATTTGTTGTTTTCTGGGACGAACCTACTTCCTATGGAATCGACCAACAATGGAATATTACTCAGCCTCATACACTTTTAGATTTACCAAGTGAGGCACCGCAGACAATCAAGTATCTCGGTGAAATTGTTAGAAATCCTCCTGACGTATTTGCTCTTGTTTCAGCTACAATTGACAAAGCGGATGAATTCCCTGAACTCGTTAGAAAGTTTTGTGAGATTGAAAACACTACTGGAACAAGTGTTTTAGGTGAATCTAGTGAATCAAGTCAACCTATTCAATCTACATCTGTTAAAAGTCGTGTTATTACTATCGATGGTTCCAAATCTAGAATCGGTTCATTTATTTCGGATATTGACGGAAATATTTATTTGTCACACGACGGTGTTACTAATATTGAACAGTTACAGTCTGTTATTAATAGACTTGAACAATACCCGCTTTTGCAAAAATGTTATACCACCAAAACAGTCTATGTTATGTACAGGAGGCTTAAAAAATTACTAAAGCATTCTACTCCTAAACAACGTATACCTGATGAGCATAAGTTTGGAGAATATCTGGGTAAGCCTGGTAATTTCTCTCAACAAGCTGTTGAAGACCTTGCTATCATCTATCTTAACATTCTAAAGAATCATGCAGAGCTTATACTTGGTTCTGAATCTGGTTCTGAATCTGGTTCTGAATCTGGTTCTGAATCTACTAAAATTACCCAAGTTAACGAAATAATTACTAGTTTCTGTGAACCGTTAATTACCTATACACCCCAAAAATCTCTTACTTTATCCAGGAAACAAGTTGAAAGAGAGAGAGAGGCTAAGCTTAAGGGCACAGAAAAAGAACCTGATGAGCAACACGAGGATGAGGATGAAGAAGATGAACCTGATTACGAAATTTACCATAATGAGTTCTCGATGGACCATTTGACTCTATGTCGTTATCTCGCTCAAAAGATTATTAGAGGTCAGACTTTAGTGATTTCTTCAGACCCAGTTAATACTGTTATTCGGGAATTTTCTGATCTGGTTGGAGGTATGAATTCTACTCACCATGGAGGGAGAGATTTTTCTCGTATTTATAAACAATATAAGGATGCCCTTGCAAGATGGAATAGGGCTTATGATGGGTTTAGTGATGGAAAAACCTATTCTATGGTAGTATCAAAGTATACAGGAAAGGATGCACCTAAAACTTATGACCGTGAAGAATCAGAAGCGCAAGCTGGACGATTTACAAATGATTATCCTCCGCCAAGCTTTACACCCTATTTAGAATACGCAAAGTCTCGTCGGTTACCGAGTATTGATGTTGCAGTTGATTGGGATGACTTTGCTATTGATGACAATCTTAAGGCGCTTCTGTTAGTCGGTATTGCAGTTTATTCGCCAACAACTATGCCTACTGAATATACAGATTTAGTTGTTAAATATATGCACAAAGGACAACTCGCACTCGTTGTCTCTGACGATTCAATTTGTTATGGTGTTAACTATCCATTCGAAAATGTCGTTATACTTGAGGTGTTGTTATTGCGTTCAGTTCAGACTTTCCTCCAAGCTTGTGCACGCGCTGGACGTCCTGGTATGTCTGATAGAGCAAATATTTGGGTACATCCGTTAGTACTTGATAAACTTAGAAATTTTGTGCATAATCCTAATTTCCATAATGTCGAAAGAGACAATATTCGTCATGCTGGAATTCTTGCTCAAAAGAAAGATGTTCAAATTATACAAACTCAAGATTTGCAAGGTGAAAAAGAAACTTGTCAAGGGTCATCTAGAGCTGGACAATCTGTAAAATCGTCTTTTGTTAAAGTTCTTAAACTAAATGAACTATTTAATCCTATTAGACCTGAAGAACCTGTTGAACCTCTTAGACCTGAAGAACCTGTCGAACCTACTAGACTTGTCGAAATAGTTCCTCTAGTTTCTCCAGTTCCTCCAGTTCCTCCAGTTTCTTCAATTCCAAGTTATCTTGTTGGGATTACCAGGGCAAGGACACCTGTGGTTGAGTCTGTGGTTGAGTCTATTCCTTCTACAGTTCTTCCTAAGCCACCCAAAGTTATTAACGGGTATGATAATTGGTCTGATGTTAAATCTCAGGCTATTGTAATCACAAGACAAAATAGGGTTTGGGTTCAAAACAAGTGCAAATCATATTACCACCTGTCTGGAGCTTCCCTACGAGCAAACGAGGATATTACTCAACTCAAAGGGACAGGTACAAGCGTTTTCAAGGAGACTCCAATTGACCCTGTTACAAGGAAATCTCATATTGAGCGAATTTTACCTTTGATTAATGCATTTAATGCAATCTCTGAAGAAATCGATACTGATGATGAAGCAAATATGGTGTCTTATGTCTTCTATCTCGGCATCCTGATTTATGGGTCTATCCCAGTTATGTTGACTCAGGATGAGCAGGCATGGATTAGGAGTTTCCATGAGCTTATTGATTCTGGGTATTACTCCAAGTACAAGGAACTTGTTAAGTTAGTAGTTAAATCAGAGGAAAACTAAATCTTCTGATTACTGTTTTTATATGAACTGTTACAGTAAAACTTTTTTATAAAATAATTTATATTTTTTATAGAATATAAAATTTACACATAATTATACTTGTAAAATTGGTGGTATTGCTCCTGGTGTTAAAGCTGTAGAAACTTCTTGAGCAGCTCTTGTTGCATCAGTAATTGCATCTGGTTGTAGCATAAAACTTGCTTTATCTATTGCTGCAAAAATTGCTTTAGCTCTTAATTGATCTGGTGTTAAGTTTATAACTGGAGGAAGATTTGGTGGTAATTGTGTTGATGGTGGTAATATATCAGCTTTAGGTGCAGGAGGAGCTAGAGGTAATATTAATCCTTGAGCAATACCTAAAATAATTTTATTATAAAAAAATTGTACAATTGCTAATATTGCATCTACATTATTTTTAACTGCATTATTAGCTACTTGATTAATTTCCGTTTGTGTTACATTAATTGGAGGGGTTAAAGTAGGGTCAAATGTTTTAACTGTTCTCCCTGGAAAAGGATTAACTACTGCATCTCCTGCTGGTGCTAATGGATTTCCTAAAGATGGAACTAATGGATGTCCTACTGTTGCTACAGTATTTTGTCTATTTTCTAAAGGATCATAGTAATTTGAATATATATCAGGAACAATATCTGTTGTGGAATAAGGTATTCCTAGAGTGTAGCAAATTAATTCTGTCATTGTATATTTATCTGGAATTATACAACCATATTGACCGACAATTGGTTTAAAATTATTTGATATATATGAATCAGGATTAGTTTTTAATAGATTTAAAAATGTTTCACCAATCAATTTTGAAGGTAATGAACCTAGATGAATACCATCTCCATTAACATGATTATCTTTAAGAGTATAATAAAATAAAGGAGTTTGTTCTCCAAATACTTGAGTTAAATGTAATAAATCAGCTTGAGTTACTAAAGGAGTGTTTAAACTTTGAAATACTAAATTTCCTTTTGATGAAGCTAACACTTCTGATTCTGGAATTCCATATGCTCTTGCTAAATCTTGTCCTGAAGGTAATCCATATACTACTCCTCTCATTAAGTTTCTAAGAGGGAGTATTGGTGGTGGTCCTTGTGTTACTGAAAATGGTAATTTGTATAAAGCTTCAGTTATAAATGGATCCATATGTTCTGTTACTTGAAAACCTTTTGAATGGGGCATTGGAAAAAACATTGACCAGTCGATTGTTTGATTTGGTGGGAGAGGCTTGAATCCTCTTAAATCTGGGATAGTTACTAAAGGATTTGGTAAATCTGAAGAAAATAAGGGAAAAACATCAAAATTAGAATTTAAATAATAAGCATCTCTTACCAAAGAATGACCATATCTATATACTGCTCCTGAAAATTCTATTGATAAGCTTGGACTTATTGCTTGAATTTCCTGACTTATTACAGGATTACCATTAGCATCAAATAATCTTGAAAAAAACTTTCCACACATTTTTGCTAAAAAATCATTAACAACTATATATTGATAATGCCATGTTACTATTTGTTTTGCTTGAACTATTAATTCATTTACTGTTAAATTTGGATTTGCAGTTTTAATTTCATTAAATACTTTATTGTGGAATTTTAGAAATAATAGTTGAATTTGGGAAATAATTAAATTCTCTTCATCTCTTGCATCAGCTATTATTGCGATTCCATTTGTATTTCTTGGTAAATCATCTTCTCCGTTAGAATTTTTACCTATATCAAATAATCCTTGTGCATTTAAAAATTCATTTGATAAACCATAAACATTATCTAAATCAAACCAAGATGTTCTTGTATTAGGTAATGTTGTAGGATCTACTGTAGTTCCTAATATTGATGATTGTTCTAGGGTTAAATCGTGATCTATAAATTGACCTAAATAGGTTAAACCTGCAGGTAATACTGAACCATCTAAAGGTCCTCTTTTAGCCGGATCTAACATTGTTTTGGATAATAATTCTAAATCTAATTGTCCTGCATTTAGTCCTGAAAGATTTGGAAATAATCTCGAAAAGGATTGGGCAGGAATATTGCCATGAGGAATTGGTTGGATTTGACTCATATTAAAATTGGTTTATATTTAATTTTATATTAGGTATACAAAAATTGAATTTTTGAAGTATTTGATTGGCCCACACATTCTTGATTATATTGGTCGAAGATGTCGGTCAACACCAATTCGGAGATTTCCCTGTCCAATGCTATTCATAGAAGTGTGATGGGGGCCCCTATGCTGGAACGCTGGGGTAGACCTGCTGACTCGATCAGTACGGTAGAAGCTAAGAAAGATATTGTTGAGTGCGGGAAGGTTATCAAGTACTTGGAGAAAAAACTTGAACCCCTTGAATGGGATGATGATAAGCGTGAAGCGCTGGACGACAAGCTGAGTGAGGCTCGGTCATGGCTTGGACGTCTTGAAGAGCGCTTAAAGGAGGTCGAGCGCATTAAGAAGACTGGGGAATCTTACGCTGCAGAGGAGAGCAGAAGACAACGAGCTGTAGAGGCAGCTAGTCGTAAGCAAGAAGAGGAAATTAGTTACAGAGCTGCCGATTTTTCACGAACTAGAGCCGGAAAGAAGATTCTCGCTAACCCCATGGTTGACGATCAAGATCTAGAAGCTATTGTTGCAAGCCGAATGGGACGAGGTGGTCCTACTATTCTTGATCGTGGTCATGGAAAAATGCAGTATTACACGTCGTCTAGCACTTGTAAAGTCAGGGTGGGCTCTGCTGGATGGCTTGGAGATGATCGTAAATCCCAGCGTGTTGAAGCGGTGGCTCCTGTCCCTGAGCCTGTCACTGAGCATGTTGAAGCGGCACCGGCTCCTGTCTCTGAGCCTGTCCCTGAGCCTGTCCCTGCTCTTCCTGCTCTTCCTGCTCCGTTTGACTCCTGGCGTTCAGTGGCCGCTCACATTCTGTCCATTTTTGACCGCAACAAGAAATGGGGTAGTAACCAGGTTTGTCGTTTCATCAGTCTCACTAACACATCCATCACCCTTAACCATTCTGATCTAGTTAACCATCCTTCCATTATCAACTTTACGCCTGAAGAGAAGGACCGTGTTGTCAGTGAGGTGGTCGGTAAGGTGGCTGGACGCGGTGGTCGCCTCACTGACATTGTAGCCACCTTTGCCTCAAGGAAATTCGCGATGTTTGACTTTGAGTGGGGTACGGATAGGATGGATGAGGTGGCGGCGTACCTCTTTTTCCTCTCTACTAATCTTCTCGGATCTGACTTTGGCTCTGGTTCTGTCGTTTTTACCGAGTCTCAACGTGAATTTGTTAGCTACTGGGTCCAGACGGTTCGGGCAGTCGAAGGGGCTGAGCACTCTATGAGTGCTGGCTCTCAGGCTTTCAAAACCTTTGTGCTTGGTGTGGACGCATCCTTCCGATCTCATTTCCCTCTGTAACCTTAGTTCACTCTGTTTCCTTAGTTCACTCTGTTTCCTTAGTTCACTCTGTTTCCTTAGTTCACCATGTTTTTTTTTAGTTTGCTTGTGTATATAGTTTAACAAATTTTTATTTGTATGTATTATATTTGTTTAGTATATATAAATCAAAAAGATTGAATTTTTCAGTCTGTGAACAATCCTTTTGAATTATTAAATTAAGAACAGTATACCAAGATTCCACAGATTTAGGTTTGTTTTTCTTTGCCTATAAAGCTTTTATACTTTCACTTAGATACTACGTACCATAGCTCTCCACGAGGGTTTGTTACTTACTGTCTATAAATATTTTCAGATTCTGTCTTGTACTTACTGGATTAGACCAGTATTTAAACAAGTAACTCATTCTAATTTAACGTGTCATTTAAAATGTACGCATCTCAAATACATTCTCATATTAAAGGTCCTCAAGCGCCTGTGTTGAGTCGCAACTATATCGACTTTGAGGCTAAATTCGTTCCTAACGGTTATTTTGATATTACCACAGCAGCTGGTGACGGAAACTGCTTTGTTAATTGTATCAGCATCTTGCATGGTAGAGGACAGGAAGATGCAGCTCCTCTTCGAGCTGCAGTAGTTAATCACCTACAAGAAAACTCTGCTTTATACGAGCCATTTTACGATAACGACGGCGAAGACTCATACCGCCAACCCACATTCGCTCGTTATCTTGTCAAGCTAGCAGAGGACGGGATTTATTTCGGAGAGCTGGGAATTCGGGCGATGGAAGATTTGTTGAACCGTCCGATTGCAATCTGGTACGAAGACAAAGAGGGCGGTGTTCGAGGACTCCGTCGAGTGGTAACAACTTTTGGCTCTGATGAAATGGAGGCCTACTACAAGAAGGTGCCTCCTCTCCATTTGCTTCGTGTCGGGCAAATTCACTATGACGTCATCAATTGGGGCAGAAAAATCGAATATTTTGAAGCTCAAGGTTATGGGAGTCTCCAGGCTCTCAGAAGCGCATTGCTTGGGCCTGTTGACTCGATTGCTCCGTCCGTTGAGCCTGTTGCACCATCTGCTAAGCTCGGTGACCACGTTATTCCCGAGCCGCCCGCTAACTACACCTGGGAGACTGTAGCTGCCCGCATCCTCAAGATTATTGGGCTAAACAAAGACAAGAGGAACTTCTCATCCCTGTTCATATATTTGCTTAACAGGGACTCCATCCACTCGACCGAAAACCTAGACGCAATTTTAGGACCTACCACTACCAAATTCAAGCTGTGGAAAGACGAATGGGAGGACTCGTGGGGGAGCTCAGTTACGGTTAAAGCCTCCTCAATTACAAAGCGTCTCGATGAAATATCCGGGGCGTACGGTGCGCTCATCACTCAACAAATCCACTCGGACATCGCTGCCTATCTATTATATCTCTCGGCAATCATTCTTGGGTCGGATTTTGGCCCTGGACCTATGACTCGGGTAGTTCTTTCGCCTGGGGAAGTTGCCTACATTCGGTCTTCCGCGGAGTTTAAGGACCTCCCGGAACAAGTTAGCGAGTTTGTTGAGCTAGTTTTTGCTGTTTTTCTGTCTGTTTACGACCATGAGTAATTGTTAGGTCGTTCTGTTTCTATATTTTCATTGTTTTAGTGTTTGTGTATTTTATTTATTAAATCTACTATAAAAATTGAATATAAATTTACTAGGTTGATGTAATATATTGAGATTATATATATTAACTACAATATAATGTCGTCTAATAAATCTAATACATCAAACACAAATACAGCAGAACAACGGAATTTTGGTCCTCTACCAGATGAGGAACTTCTTACAATTCCAATGATCAAAGTTATGATGTCTGCACGAAATAGACAAATAGAAGTTTGTAAATTTGGTTTTGCATATTCAGTTGCAGAAGAAATCTTAAGAGAAAGAAATAAAAAAAAAGCTAATCCTGAACCTGTTGAAATAGTAGAATTACTAATTACAAAGTGTAGACAAAAGTTACCTACACAAGTTCCAATAGAGTATTTAGCTGCATTATATACTTTTAGATTTAATCAAGAACAGCTTGAAATGTTAAGAACTATTTTAAGTAGAGTAACTTCTGAATAATATTAGTTATGGTAAATTTAGTTAAATCCAGTTAAGTTTAATTTAAGTTGTTTTTTTATATATTTACTTTGTTTTTTATATATAAATCCTACTGTAAAAATTGAAAATATATGATTAAAATTCAATTTTATATATATAATTTCTACTATAATGAACATGGAAGCACATATTATACATTGTATACAAAAAGCAAATAAGGAGATTGAAATATTTAAAGAAAGTATTAGTAGTACAGATTTAACTAATATGGAAGCAGTTAGTGATTTATTAGAAAGAAGTATTGGATTGTCACAAAGGATTAACTCTCTTACTAGCTCTAGACATAGGCATATTTGCTCAAGTTGTAAAAGCGAAAAATCTTGTGATTCTGGTGGTGGTGGTGATTCTGGTGGTGATTCTGATTCTTGTAGAGAATCCGATTCTGAATCCCCATCTGATTTACAAATTAAACCACTTAATGTTGAAGCTTTTGGTTACTCAACAGATACTGTTCAAAAACTCAGAGAACTTGGTTATGAAACTATTAAAGATATTTATGATGTACTTAATACAATATTTGAATCTGATGCAGCTAAAAGATTGGAATATGAAAACTGTTCAATTGAAATTTTAGAAAACTGTTATATCAATAATAAAAGTAATTTGATGAAATATATTTCTTTTAAAGATAAAAATGATAATAATTTGTTAGGAGATTGTTTAAATGTTAAAATGAATAAATTATCTATGTGGATTTTGAATAAACCTGATATTATTACTCCTGAATTTTTAAATAGCAAAAATAATATCGGTGATACACCATTTATGATTGCTTGTTGGAAAGGAGAATTATCTATTGTTAAAAAAATGTTAGAATATGATTTCTTAAATATTAATGAACTTAATTCATATGGGCAAAATGCTATGTTACTTTCCATTATGTATAATAATGAAGATATTTATGAATATCTTTTTGAGACTAATAAAATTGATTTGTATGTTGTAAGTAATTCTGGTTGCACAATAATTTACAAAGCATTATTTAATTCAAAAGAAAATTTTGCTCTCAGGTTATTAAATAGAGCAATTTCAGATGAAAAAAAAAATATTCTTTTTGGGTTAATTGATAAAAAAAATACATTACTAAACATTGCTTGTAAAAAAAGGTTACGAAAATTTATTAACAGTTTTTTGGAATTATACACTACCACTCCTGAATTATTTACAGAAACCTACTTTAATATCGCAGATGTTGATAAAAAAACTGCTTTGGACTGGTGTTGCTTTAATAAATTACACGATGTTGCTAATAAAATTATCGATTTTGGATCAATTAATTATTCAGTTCATTATTTTACCGATAGTTCTAATACACTTATTAACTTTATACAAACAGGTATGTATGATATTGCTTCTAGACTAATTGATATCCCTTTAGACAAATTTCAACCTAGAGATGATATTTTCCTTGCTGAGTTATTTACAGCCTGTAAATTTAACCAAAGAGATATTTTTAACAAAATGCTTATTAAGTATCCTGTTAATGATTATTTAGGATGCTGTGATACAACTAGTAATAAAAATATACTTATGTATACCTTTGAATATTCTTGGATTGAGGAATCCATATATATACTTGATAGATTGTCACAATTTGATGTTTTTACTAAAAACAATGATAACAAGACGATGTTTCAAATTGTTTGTAATACTGGGAATAAATCTATAATCGAAAGAGTACTCAATTTTATTGATATTCGAAAAATTATTGACTGTAAAATTTCTTATGATATCTTTTCAACAGTTATTAAGCAGCTTAATAAAAAGTCTAAAGACAAAGAACTTATTAAATTAATTAATGATTTTTATTCTGTAATCCAACATGAAGTTCTTCAGAAGAAAAAAGAAGATGATGCTAAGATATTAAAGTTAATGAATGAGATTGGGGAACAAAGTGTATCAAAATCTAAAAATAAAAAATCCAAAAAGAAAAATAAAGTTAAAGATAAACCTGTTATTCAAACTGAAATATCTCAAAAATCTACTTTGGTTACAAATGAAGTAGAGACTTCTACTGATGAAGATGAAGATAGTCTACTCATTAATTCTGCTTTTAATAAATCACCTAAAAAACTTTCTGTTACTGTATCTAAACCTGTTGGTGTTGGTTATTCAGAAAAAAATACTTTTGTTTCAAGTTCAAGTAATATAGGTACATCTAGTCCTGGTGTATCTAGCACATCTAGTCCTGGTACGTTTACTAAGACTCATCCATCTTCTAAATATAAATATTCTAGAGCTGATCATAATTCTAAACTTACTTATGTTAATCAAGGAACAAAGTTATCATCAAAATCTGAAACTGAAGATAGTAAAATTAGTCAGTTTGCTCCTAATTCAGTTGTTACAAGTGAACAAAGTGATTCTTTTGAACAAAAAATTAAAATGTTAGAAGAAATTGGAAAACAACAAGAACTTGAAAGACAACAAGAACTTGAGAGACAACAAGAACTTGAGAGACAACAAGAACTTGAGAGACAACAAGAACTTGAGAGACAACAAGAGATGTTAAGACAACAAGAGATGTTAAGACAACAAGAGATGTTAAGACAACAAGAGATGTTAAGACAACAAGAGATGTTAAGACAACAAGAACTTGAGCGACAACAAGAACTTGAAAGACTTGAGTTTGAGAGACAAGAATGGATTAAACAAAAGGAACTTGAAAGATATGAAATAGAAAGACGTGAAATAGAAAGACAAGAATATTTGAGACAAGAATATGCAAGACAAGAATACGCAAGACAAGAATACGCAAGACAAGAATATACAAGACAAGAATATACAAGACAAGAACACATTTGGTTTAAAAATTATGAGGGATATACTGAACAAAAAATAAGTGAAATGCAGAAGCAGTTAGAATCTCATTATCAATCAGAATTAGATAAAAAAATAGTTATGATGAGTACATATTATGAACAAAAGATATCTCGACTTGAACAAATAATTAGTGAACAAGAACAAAGAATATTAAGTTTACCTAATCAAAGTACAGTTGAGAGAGAAATTAAATCTAAATTTGATGAATTTACTAAGGAACTTGAACAAAAATATGGACTTGAAGAAAAGAAAAGTTCCTTGTCTATGCTTAATGATTCCTTTATGTTTTCATTAGATTCACCAGAATTTAGTAGTTATACCAGTTTATCACAATATTCTGGATTAAATTCTTTAAGTAGTCCTGGTAGTGGACTTGGAAGTCCTGGTAGTGGTCTAGGATTAATTCTAGAACCAAATTCTTTTGGATTATCAGGATTATCAGGATTATCAGGATTATTAGGTTCATCTGCGTTATCTGGTGAAAAGCAGGTTGTTGAATCATCAAAGTCTATACATTCGACCCATTCGACCCATTCGACCCCTTTGACTTATTTGACTGGTTCAGCCCAAGCAAATTCACATGTTCCTCATGAATTATATACACCTCCTGATCTTGCTCATTATTATCCTCAAAGCGGGTATACTCAAAGTGGGTATACTCAAAGTGGATATACGCCTACTCAACTTTCTTATATTCATAATGGAAAAACAAATGGACATGTTGAAAAGACTACAGTTACAAAACAAATTTCTACTCCTCCAGGATTAACTTCTAATGGATTTTCTCCGAGAGGACCTAAACCTAAAGGATTTTCTCCTAGAACTCAATTTAAAGGTTTTGCTCCAAGAAGTGAGTCAGTTAACTTAAATCCAGGTTTTATTGTTCAGAAAGAGGAACACAATTCAAAATCTAAAGTACCAGTTAAACAAGGATTATCGATTGTAGATATATAGATTATCTCGATTATCTAATACCAAGTATGAATAATTTATTTATCAAAGATATAAATTATCAAATATATATTTTATCTAATATTATATATATACCAATATGATTGTTGAATCAGCAAATATATCATTATTAGTACAATTGATAACTGGCATTGTTGATATATATGGTTTATCGATTCCTGTTCCACCAGAAAAACAAATATTCAAAGAATTACTTGGAATAGAGTTATCTGTTCAAACTATAGAATTTATATATTACTTTTGGATGGTACAAAATATAAATTCTTTTGAAAATATCACACCTACAAGATATCTTGATTGGACTATAACAACTCCAACCATGTTAGTTACTTTAATGGCGTATCTTGATAGTACAAATACTAATTCAATAACTAATTTTATATTTTCAAATCAACAAATTATATTTGAAATAATTGTACTTAATCTTATTATGTTAATTTTTGGTTTAACTGGAGAATTCAAAGGATTAGATACTAAAACATCTGTTGCATTAGGATTTATTCCTTTTGCTTTATATTTTAAACTTATTTTTGACAAATATATAAATAAAAATACTACATATGAACAAATATTTATGTATTGGTTTTTTGTATTCACATGGTCATTATATGGTGTTGCTGCACTATTTCCTTATGAAGAAAAAAATACTATGTATAATATATTAGATTTGTTTGCTAAAAACTTTTTAGGTATACTATTAGTATATATAATTTGGTCAAATCGCGTTAAATAATTATAAAAATTGATTAAAAATATTAATAGAATAAATTTATATAGATTTTTAATGGATATTTATAATAAGTTAAATAATGATGTTGATAATATTTGTGACGTATTAATTAATAAAAATAACCAAATCAAAATTAGTCAATATATAAAAAGCTTTCGGTATCCAAATGAATTAATTTTGTTTTTAATAAAAGAACCAAAGTTATTAAAAGCATTATTATGTAAATATAAAAGATTTATTGAAATTCATATACAAAATTATAATAAATCTGAAGATTCGCTAAGTTATTTATTTCAATGTATTAATAAAAGAATTGAGTCTCATTCAAATATATTATTAGAATTAGAGTTAGAAATTAATAATAAATTTACTGATAAACGTAAACTTCTTTATCAAATGGATTTAGTAGTAATAAATTATTTAAAAAATCAAGACTTTTTTACAAAGTATTATAATGAAATAAAAATTAATCAAAATCTAATTTGTGAAAATAATTCTGATAAAGAATTAAACAAAGAATCAGATAAAATAGAGGAAAAAATAAATGAAAAATTAGAAGATTTAGAAACAGATTCAGAAACAGATTCAGAAACAGATTCAGAAACAGATTCAGAAGATTTAGAAGAATTATATGAGGAACAAATAGATGAAAAATCATATGAAAAACTTGCAGAAAATCCATTTTTAAGAAAACAACAGAAAGATGTAGTAAAAAAATTAATTTCTAATAATTTTGCATCTGGAATTGTTTCTCAGATAATGGGTGCTGGTAAATCATTTTCAATATTATTAGCTATTAATGCTCACTATAAATACCAACTAGATGAAAAGAAACCAATAAACAATATTTATGTGATAACAACAGATAGAACTGAAATTTTAACAAGCTGGTTTTTTAAAAAACAAATTGATTCAAAAGGTAATGTTAGTTACACATATAATAGAGAAAGATTCAAGTTCTGGAAAGATAATAGGATTATTAATATGGATGATTTTGAAATATATGAAAATGTAATAGACAAATCTAGTACGATTAAATTAATTAACAAATCTGTTAAACCAGTAATCTATATTGTTAATAATGCTTTTTTAAAAGCAGGTGATAAATATAAAGAAATAGATGGAACTAAATTAAAATTAATTTTACTAGACGAATGTCATTGTGTTTCAGGCAAAGAAACATATACTATGTTAAAATATTTAAGATATACTTTTAGTTCAAAAATTATTGGATTTAGTGCAACTCCTTTAAGACCTACGAAAAAAGCAGAAAAATATCTTCTTGATATATTTGGTGTAGATATGAATATGGAAAACAATCGCTTAAATATTATTTCAGAATATAATCTAATGGATGCGTTAATTGACGATATAGTTTTACCATTTCATCAAACTATAATTTATCCAAAAATCAAAGATGGTAAGATTATGGGTAAATCAACAAATCCAAATGATATTACTGTTGCAAAAATTATTGAAACATATATAATTAAAAATCCTTTATTACCTTATAAAAAATGTGTTGTATGGGTAAAATCAATTAATAAAATTAGTGACGAAGGCTCATATTATAAAGCAATTAAAGAAATAGTAGGTGATAAACTGAAAATTAGAAGAAGTTATTCAAAGTCTTCAAACTATGAGTCAATTGATGAAATTAATGAATTTACTCAAGATGAACGCGATTCACTTTTACTCTGCGTTAATAGAGTTAAAGAAGGTTCTGATATTCCAAATGTTGATTGTGCAATATTTTTAGATGCTGTTAAAAATCGTTCTATTCTTGTATCACTTCAATCTATAGGAAGAGTTATGAGACCTGATTCTGATAAAAAGAAAAAATATGCATATGCATATGAAAGTGTAAAAGTTGATGAAAATAAAACTGTAGAAATGTTGTCTGTAGAAAAAGTTCTTAGTTATTACAAAAAGATTTTAAATCTTGCTACACTTAAAGACCAAGAAGAACATTTAGATAAGATTTTAAAATTATACAACAACACAGAAGTAAATGAGGAAACAAAAGAGGTAAAAATAAAAATAACTGAAAACAAAGATATTATTTTAAAATTAGATACTGAAGATTTAAATTGGGGTGATTTTAAAAAATTCCTTAAAAAACAATTTGCTGAAAAAATTAAAATGACCAGAGATAAAATATTTAAAGAAATCATTAATAAAGTAAAAAGATACAAAATATTTTCCGAACCTGAATGTGATTTCTGGGAAGAATATAGTAAATTAAATCACGTTGAATTAGGTATACCATCTGAATTTAAAAAAGATTTTGCTGATGTATGGAAGACTACTAATTGGTATAAAGAACTTGGTCAAACAAATTATGCTGAATATGATATATTTAAAAAGTGTTGTATTAAAAAAAAGATAACTAATAAAAAAGAATATCGTAATTTATTTTTAAATAATAAAATAAATAACAAAGAAGACTTTCCATTTTGTCCTGAAGAATTTTATAAAGGGGAATGGAAAGGATGGAATTTTTCTGAAGGAATAAATATATTTTAGTTTTTTTTATAAAAATTGATTAAACTTGATAATATTTAAATGTTCATATATATAAACTTTTAAATGTCTAGTACTACAACTACACCATCAACATGGTTAAATTTTATGTGGACACTACATAATAAAGTTAGAAATGGAAGAGGAGTTAAATTAACTGGTTTAGGTGCTTTAAACGAAATTAATAATTTCCTATTATTATTTTTTATTGAAAGAAATTTTGATAAATATGAAAATCTCGATGATACTTGTAGATTTTCCTATATTTACGATAATTTTTGTTCACCTAGAGCAATTAAAGAGGATGAGGAACTTGAAAATAAATCAAAAAAACCTCTCGAGTTACCTTTACATAAAAGACTTTTTATCCATTATTCAGATGCTTCTAATATGCAATGTGTATTAAGAAAATTATTGTCAGATCCAGATATCAAATCATATTTAAAAAATGAGGTCACTGCAATTAGTGCTTACACTGAAAGTGTTGAAACTGGTAAAACTATCCAAGATATTATTATTTATATTCATGACCATTTTGAATCAATTGCTAAAAATAAAAAGAAATCTATCGATAAACTTACACTTGATGACTTTGGATTTGATGCATTTGGTGATGCTTATGAAAAATTTAAACAACAAAGTTGTGAAGACTCTGGAAAAACAACTGGACAACATTTTACTCCAGATTTAGTTAAAGATTACATTATTAATGAACTTGCTCCCAAAGACAATGAAATATTTTATGAACCTGCCTGTGGTACAGGTGGGTTTATTCATAAATCTATGAAATATATTAAAAATAAAGGAGGAAATTATAAAAAATTCTGCTCTAAACTTTTTGCAAATGAATGTAATCCTGAAATTTATAAACCACTCGCTATTAATATGTTAATACATGATATTCCAATTGATAATATTTGTAAAAAAGATTCACTCAATATTAATCATGGACATAAAATGAAAAATCGTATTGATATCTGTGCAACTAATCCTCCTTTTGGTGGTGGAGATACTGTTGATTCTGATTCTGAATATTGGGGTCCCTTACAAACTGGAAAAAATATTATTAAAGATGCAATGGCTCAATTTATTATGCATATCTATCAGAGTCTAAAAGTTGGGGGTAGATGTGGTACTGTATCAGACCGTGGTATTATTAATAATGGTTCTGATGGTAAAAATTCATGGCAGAAGAAACTAAGACAGTTTCTTTTAGAAAATACTAATCTATATAGAATCGTTCTTCTCCCAAGAGAAACATTTGATTATACTAGTTTTGCTACTTGTGTATTATTTTTCAAAAAAGGAGAAAAAACTAAAGAAGTTGAATTTCGTGAACTTAAATTTAAAGAAACTATTACAGAGGGTAAAAAAACTTATATTATTGACCCTGAATCTGATAAAGCAGTTGTTAAAGTACCAATTGATAAAATTAAAGAAAAAAATTATAGTCTTAAACTTGATGATTATATTGATAAATCTGATGAAAAAAAGAAAGATAATGAGAAATGGATAGAGCTTAAAAATATAATTAACCTAATTAAAATTAATCATAAAGACTCTTCAGTAGTTGATGAAAATGGAAAATATATTTATTATTCCAGTTCTATTATAGATTATCAAAAAACTAATGAATATACAAATGATGATGAATGTTTAGTTATTAATAAAACAAATGGTTCAGGTAAAAGTAAAATATTTTATAACAATAAAACTAAATTTTGTGCTTCTTCTGCTACAATTATATTTAAGTTTAATAAAAATTTTAATATTAAATTTGGATATTATTATATGACAATTAATTTGTATGAAATCGAAAAATTATATACAGGAGGGGATAAAAAATCTTTAAATATCTCAAATTTTGAAAAATTATTATTACCAAATATACCAATTGACCATCAAGAAGAAATAGTTAAATTCCTAGATGAACAATTTACAAACTATGATATTAATAAGATTAAAAAAGAAACATCTCTCTTTGATTTATTAACTAGAAAAGAATACCAACTTGCTGAGGACTTGATTTATATGATTTATCGTGAAATTGATATGAGAGAACAAGTCGAAAAGATTAAAAAAGACAGAAATAGTATTTTAAATTTATCAACTTTACAATTTCAAACTAAAAAATTAAAAATTTCTAAACTATGTGATATTAATCCTTCAAGAAAAAATGATTACAAGTTCATTAATTATATAGAAATATCATCAATTAAAGACTTTAAAATTGTTAGTCTTGAAAAAATTAATGACAATTTTCCATCTAGAGCTAAAAGAGTTATTGAAAAAAATGATATAATTATATCTAATGTAAGGCCTAATCTTAAAAATATATGTCTTATTGATATAGATAAAGAAAATTTAATTGCTTCTACTGCTTTTGTTGTTTTAAAAACTAATAAAAAAGTTCTTAATAAATACCTATTTGAATATTTAAAAAGAAATGATGTGACAGATTATTTATTAAAAAAATGTACAGGTGATTCACCACCTTCGTTTAATTTAAATGTTATTGAAAATTTAATTATTAATATACCTTCATTAGAAGACCAAAAAAAAATTATTAAAAAACTTGATGATTTTGATAAAAAAACCGAACCAATAATCAAGTATTCGGAAGAACTAACCAAAGATTTAGAAACTTGGATGGAAGGTATTAAAAAATATTGTGAGCAAGAAATTGAAGAGGATGAAACTTATTCAAAGTCAGATAGTGATAATACTTCAACAAAATCTAATAAATCTACATCATCTGATGATAATACTAATTCTAAACTAACTAAAAAACAGAATGATAATGAACTAGATGATACTGCTAAATTAGAACAAGAACTTTTTGAACATGAAATTATTCAAAATAAATCTGATAAATCTAAAGTTTTACTTGAGGATGATATTTTAGAAAATACTAAAAATTCAAGTAAATCTAGGAGTTCCAAAAGAAATAAAGATTAATTTTTTTACTTAAAATACTTAAAAATATAATTTTATATTTAGTATAGTATACCTATGGATAAAATTGATGAATATTTATTTGAATTGGAGAATAGTACAACTAATAAAACTATTTCAACAAGTAACATTGATGACAAGATAATATATTCACACAAATACTTTGGTTATGATTATGTAGAAGATTTTAAGACTGATTTACAAATTTTATTTGATTTTGTTTATACAGATATTAAAATTGTACAGTCTCAAGAATTAAGATTATCTCAATCAGAATTTAAAAAATTGCTTGTTGACAAATATGGTTCTAAATGTGTTGTATCAGGTAACCCTGTTGAAATTCAAGCATGTCATATTATAGACCATGCTGATGGAGGTTTATCAGATGTTAACAATGGATTATTATTAGAAAATAATCTTCATTATACATTTGATAATTTTGCTTGGACTATTAATCCTGATACTCTTGTCATCGAGATTAATCCTAAAAAAAATAATTTTACTGTTTTAAAATATGCTGGTAACAAGATTAATATACAAATGAATCCTTTTCTTTATGCTAATTTATCCTTTAGATATAACAAGTTTGTTAAGGAATTTAATTAGTTACATAATGAATTTGATAGAGGCACTGATGCTAACGCACCAAGTAAAAATCCTATTGTGTATCGATATTTCATAGTTTTATAAACTTCTAACCATGCTTGATTCTCTTTTCCACCTTGTATATGGTTTAACATATAATCAGATTTTGGAGCTAGCAAATAATAAAATAATGATATACCTAATACTATTAGTAAAAATAATGTTGTTTTATGATATGTATTTTTAATCATTTCTCCATATAAATAATTAATCAATAGAGCTAAGGCAAAACCTATACCCAAGCCTTGATAATACTGGGTAAATCTTTCTGTATTTATTTTTTTATATGCCTCTAGTGATTCTCCACTCAAAATATTTTTTAATTTATTTACTTCATCTTTTGGTACAAATGAAGTATAGATACTTGCTCCTAGTAAACCTACTCCTAAAATTGCTGAATCGTAACAATTCATTTATATATATAATGTACTAAAAAATTTTAGCTGTCTATTTTTGATTTATATATTAAATACAAATTAAAATAATCGCATACTATAATACTTTTTATCATAGCTTAATTGCAGAATAACTTTTTTTCCTGATGTTAAATTCATTATTTTAATTTTTTCGTGATTTTTTTTTGGACTTTAAAAATTTTGGTTTGTTATAATACTTTTTTTACTATTCTAGACCAACACACACACAATTAAAAAAAATAATTAATTATTTATTAACGAAGTAACAAGAAGACAAATTAGATGAAGAAAAAATAGTTAAAAATATACTAAAAAGTATAATAGCAAAAATATTAGAATTAAATAACCAAAATATAACGATTTTAACGAAAATAACGAAAAATTATATAAATTATTTTAAATTTTATATATTTACATACTATAATAAAGTAACAAAGATGGTAATTTATACATGTGAAATATGTTTTAAACAATTTAAACAAAAAGGACATTATATGGATCATCAGAATAAAAAGTATCCTTGTAAACCAATACACATAAATACACGAAATTCCACAGTGACTCCACAAATTTCCACACAATTTTCACAATTTAAACAAACACATAAAGACAAAAGAGGACAATTTAATTGTACATTTTGTGGAAAAAGTCTATCTAGACAAGATTCACTATCTAGACATCTTGATAATTGTAAGGTCAAGAAAGAAGATGATGAAAATAAAAAAAATATATTTGAACTATTACTTGAAAAAGAAAGAAAAGAAAAAGAATTATTAAATAATCAATTAAAATTACAAAACAATCAAATTCAATCTCAACAAAAAGAAATGACTGAATTAAAAAAACATTTATTAGATTTAACCAAAACAATTAAAGATTTATCTCTAAAAACATCAACTGTTATAAATAATAATTATGGAAATGTTAATAATATAGTAATACCTAGTGATAAATTATCTAAATTTGGTAAAGAGGATTTAACAAAAATAACTAACAACGAATTTTTAAAAATAAAAAATTATCAAGGTGTTGCTATTTTTATGGAAACAGCTAAACTAATTTACAATAATAAATCTGTAAATAAAACAGTTTATATTTCTGATGTTAGTAGAAGAAAAGCCATGATATTTGATGGACAATCATGGATTTTACATGATCTAAATGAAGTTATAAAAATAATGAAGGAAAAAGTTAGAGATTTTTATAACCTAAAATTAGGTAATTTGGAAGACGAAAAAATTCTTAAAGATTTTGAAAATCGAATACAAAAATACTATGAAATGTTATATGATGAATATGATGAAGATAAAGCTGATGATAAAAAATTTATGGAAAGAGCAAAAAGTTTACAAGATAAATTTGAAAAAGACCTTATTAAATGGTTATTTAATATAAAAAAACAAGTAATTGATAATTATAATGTAGTTTTAGAACTTGAATTAGTTAATAATAAAAAACATATTGAGGATATAACTCAAACTAAACAAATATCATTTGAATCTGATTTAGAAATAATATCAGATACTCCAAAAAAAACTAGAAGAGGTAGACCAAAAAAATAATTTATGTTTTGTTATAAATTTCTACAGTTCTTCCATTTTCAAAACGCCCATATAAAACACGACCATTTGCATATTTAACCATACCTTTACCATTTAGTTGACCATTGATAAATTCACCTTGTAAGATTGAAACATTATGAATATTACCAAGATCACTAATAGTTATTTTTCCACAACCATTTAATAACTCATTTTCAAATATACCTTCTTGTACTTGTCTTTGTTTTCCATCAACATTTGGATAAATTATTTTTGTATAACTTATTTTTTCATTATCATTACTTCCTTCATAAATTCTACCATCTTCAAATGTTAATTTAAATTTGCCTACTAATTTTCCATTTATAAAATTTCCTTCTGTAGTCTTTTTACTATTTTTATTTATTCTTTTACCTGGTCCATTTAGTACTCCATTAACAAATTGACCAGATAAACTTATTCCCTTAGGATATAATATTTCTCCTGTTCCATTTAGGATATTATCAACAAATATTCCTTTTATTTTTACTCCATTTGCTTCTGTTATTTCACCTTTTCCATTTAGTTTGTTATTAATAAACATACCTTTGCTAATAACTCCATTTGGTTCTATTATTTCACCTTCTCCATTTAGTTTGTTATTAATAAACATTCCTTTACTAATAACTCCATTTGGTTCTATTAGTTCACCTTCTCCATTTAGTTTGTTATTAATAAACATTCCTCTACGTACGAGTCCAGATGGCTCTATTATTTCGCCTTCTCCATTTAATTTTTCTCCATGAAAAATTCCTTTTAATACTAATCCATCTCGACGGGTTATTATTCCAGGACCTTTTAATGCATTTTGTACAAAATTACCATTAACTTTATAGTCCCCCTTTTCATATGTACCGTATCCTTCCATCAAGTCATCAACAAAATTACCTCTTCTAATTGAACCAGATGATTTTATAATAGTACCAAGGCCATTTAGTTTTCCATTTTTAAACATACCTTCAGAAATACTTCCATCAGGATAAGTAATTTTACCTTGTCCATTTAATTCTTCTGATTTAAAATTACCTTCTACTATCTTACCATCAGAAAAAACTATTTTACCTTGTCCATTTAAAAGCCCATCTAAAAAATAACCACTAATATGGGTACCATCTGGATTAACTATTTGGCCATCTCCATTTAATAGATTTTTAATAAATTGTCCTTCCATTAAAAGACCATCTTCATGTGTTATTTTACCCTGTCCATTAAGTTTATTTTTTGAAAATGTACCAGTATATACTAATCCACTATGTATAGTTATTTTACCTTCACCCTCTAATTTATAATTTACAAAATTTCCTTCACGAATTTCAATAAAATTTAAATGTTCTGAATCTTTATATTCTTCGTCTTGAACATTTTTAGAAACTGAGTAATCTGAATAATCTGAATAACCTGAATAACCTGAATAACCTGAATAACCTGAATAACCTGAATAACCTGAAAATCTTTCTCTATCTTCGTATGGTTCAGGCATATATACTTCTTGTTCTTCATATCCCACAGGAACATATTCCTCTTCCTCTTCCTCTTCTTCATCTCCATTGTTTATATCATCTTCATTGACATCTTGATGGAAACTAACATATTTAATAATTCCAGGACCATTTAATTTTCCATCAACAAATGTTCCTTCATAAATTTCCCCGTCCGGATAAACTTTTTTACCTTGTCCGTTAAGTAATCCATTAACAAAAGTTCCTTCATAAATTTTACCATTTGGAAATATAATCTTACCTTGCCCATTTAAAATTTCAGAAATAAAATTACCTTCCATAATTTTACCATTTGGCAATATAATTTTTCCTTGGCCATTTAATTCATCATTAACAAATGTTCCTTCACATATTGAAGAATCTCCAAATATAATTTTACCAGGACCGTTTAATAAATTCTCAAAAAAAGTTCCTTCAAAAACATCTCCTTCAGGAGTTATTTTTTTTCCTTCTCCACAAAGTTGGGAGTTAACAAATTCTCCTTCATAAATTACACCATCTTCTGATGTAACTTTACCTGGACCATTAAGACAAGAATCTACAAATACTCCTTCTTGAACTTCACCAGTGATAAATGTAATTTTACCATTACCAACAAGTTTGTTTTCTATTATAATACCATACATAGTTATATCATCCATAATAGCTGTACCTTCTGCTTCTATTAAATAAATATTATTATCACCAGTTCTGTCTGTATATATTTCTCCATTAATTATTATTCCAGAAAATCTGCAATTTCTATATGTAAAATCACCCTCAACTCTAGAAATATAAATTGATGAATCTACTCCAGTTCTTATACTAGTTGGTACCATTTCTGACATCCTTAATGGTTTACTTACATCAAAACATACCTGAGTTATTGTTTCGTTAAAATCTCCATCTGCTAATTTATTGTTAGTACATGTTCTATTATATTTATAAATCACTAGTTCATCATATTCAATAGGGGTTTCTGGATTAATTTCTCTAAGTCTGATTAAAATTTGTTGTTTTAAAGTATGCATATCATCAAATTGATTTAATGTAATTGGATAAAGTTTTTTCTGAGGGTCTTTTTTATAATAAACTATCACATCTCTTTCAATCTCTTCATCTTCATACCCTTGAGATAATTTTCCTCCATTTTGAATTTTTCTTAAATGACTTTTATATTCTTTTATTCTAAGATATTTTTGTTTATATTTTATATATTTGGCTTTCCAATTCATATATATAATATTGTATATATAAGTTTTTTATAATAAAATTGATTAAAGTATCATAAATTTTATTATATTATTTAGAATACTAAAATGGAATTATCTAACACAATAATGAATACAAATTATTATCACTTAATTACACTTGACTACATTAAATTTTCTAATATGGTAAAAGATTATATTTTAACTGATTCATTTGATAATTTTATGGCATTATGTGATTTTTTGTTAATAAATAAACAAAACTATATAACATTGCTCTTATCTGATGATAATATAATACCTTGCTTATCTAGTAAATATTATAATCTTTTAATGAATTATACACAAAAAAAGATTACTTTGCGAAATCTTTTTGAATATTTTAATTTACCCATTGATAAAATTAAATTTAGTTCTGACGAAAATTTTAACCCAATAAATTATGAAATAAGTTCATGTGGTGATTTATTACGTGTAGTTCATTATGTACCAAAAATACATGAAAAAACATTATATTCTCAATATATAAAATATATTAGTAATAAAGGAATATTAGATGTTGTGGTAAATTTACATTCTTTTATACCATTTGTTAATAATGAAGATATTATATATTTTGAATTTGATGATGAAGATGAAATTCAATACAGAATAAATAATCTTAAAAAAAACAAAACAGAAGAATTATATAATGGTAGTAAAACAACTAATCCAAGTATACCTTATGTATATGAAAATAAACAAATTGCATATCTAATATATAAAATACTTCAACATCATTGTGAAATACGTATGAATTTTGAAGATACTGATAGAGAAATTGGAAAAGAACTGGATTTTTATGAATTAAATAAATTAGATTCTTCTAATTCTCAAGATATAAACACTGGTTATTCTTTTAATGAAGACAAATCTGATAATTCTGTTAAATCTGATAATTCTGTTAAATCTGATAATTCTGTTAAATCTGATAATTCTGATAATTTGGATAATTTAGATGATATAATATCCAGACCAATACTTATTTTGGTAGATGAACCAGATTCCAACACAAAATTAGAAAGATTAATTAAATATAATGAAAATAAAAGTATCCATCTGATATATAACTACAAAAAAGAAGATAATTTATCTTTATCAGATATTTTACTAAAATGTTCAAAAATTTTAACTCAACATAGTAATAATTTATAACTACAATTAACTATAAGATATAAATCATCTAAAAAATCCATCACCAATTTATTTATGGGTCATAATTAAATTTTGACAATTTCTTACTACAATAGGGACATTCTTCAGCAATTAATAATTGTAAATTAAAGATATTATCACAACAATTCATTTTAAATCCAAAATCATTTATTTCAGGTATTAAATTCATTGTAGCTCCTGATTCTAATACTATTTTACATGATTTTTTAATAGTTGATTCGACTTGGATTAACTCCAAATTGTTACTTTTAATATACTCATCAAGATTAATAAAAAATTCATCAACTATTTTAGTAATTACACTATTATATTTAATTTGTATGTCTTCAGAATCAGTATTTAAATTTTTAATATAATCTTTAATTTCTAAAAGATTTTTATATGCTTGAGTCAATTGATATGAACAAATATAACTGATAGTTAGTATAATTTTACAATAAATATTAGTTGAATTGCTTTGAAGATATTTCAAGTCTAATTTATTTTTTAATACACTTAAATTTATTAATCCAAATAAGAATGTAGTACCTTTTTTAGTTTCAATATCTTCAATATTTGATAAATATTTTAATGTTCTATAATAATCATTTTTAATAAATAATATAGTTATATAGTGTTCTAAGCATGTAAAATCTTTTAACTCGACACTTTTTTCCATGTAGACATCCATTTTTTCTTTATCTCCTTCATTATAAGAAATACCAATCATACCACTAATACCTTTCATATTTCCTAAATTAGCTGAGATTTCAAAATATTTTATAGCATTAGTTATGTCTCTTTTACGATAATAATAATTACCTAATTCATAAATAATTTCAGGATTTGAAAATGAGACACCTAATTCCCCATATTTTATAAAATTTTCCTCATCATTTTTCTCTTTGTAGTAATTCATTAAATTTAAAATTGAATCTGTATAATTTTTTTCTGCAGCCATATTGTAATATTTTTTCATATTTACAATATCTTTTTTTTCTCGATATATATTTCCCAAATTATCCATTGATTTTAAATTTCCTAAACTTATTGATTGTAAATAATATTTAAGAGCAGAGTCAAAATCATTCAAGTCTTCGAAATAATGGGTAGCAAGATTACTCATTGCAGATGTACAGTTTTTATTAATAGCCATCTTGTAATATTTTTTCATATTAACATAATCTTTTTTATTTCTGTAATAGTTACCGAGTCTGTTCATATATTCAATTGACCCTAGTTCTACACCTTTTAAATAGCATTTAATCATATTAGTGTAATCTTTTTCCAGATTGTATAAATGCCCCAAATACTTAATAGCTTCTTCTGAACCATTTGTTACTTTTTCCTTAAAATAATTTATTTTTTCCTTGTTATTCATAAAATTAGATTCATATATCTTCTCAAATTCATTAGATTCATTAGATTGTTCAAAACCACTCATTATATCTTTATTATAATAATATTTTGTTATATAATTTAAATAATTAACAATTTTTTTACCACAAATGATAATGGATAATATCTGAAAATATAATCCTATATAAAATATATATTTACAATGAAAAATACTATTTGTGATATGAACAATTGTAATACCAAAGTTAAATCTGACGAATTATATCTGTGTGAGATTTGTAAAAAAAAATATTGTGTAAATTGTATGTATTTATTTTGTAAAGTATGTAAGAAATATTATACATGCTATACTTGTGGTGTAGAAATTAAATATAGTTTAGAAATTGAAAATATTTTAGATGACGACAGACTAAAATGTTCTTTACACAATAATTAAATAAATAATATAATAATTAACTATGATATTATAGTATTGTAAAATGTTAGAGACTACTGAATGCATTAGTATAAAAAATTTGGGAAGAGACTATACTGACTGTATGGAATTTTCACTATTACGCTTTACTCATATGATATTTTATTCACAAGAACAAATTGATAAGGAAAAGTTTTCATTATGGGTTTTTAACTCAAAATCCAAATTACTAAATATAAATAAAGAACTATTAGACTGGAACTCAAAATATCCTAATATTTATAAAGAAGGTTCTTATTATACTTCCACAGATAGTCCTGGATGTATTGAAAGAGAACATTGGGCACAATTTGTTTCAGATAAACCATATTTTGAATATTATCGTAATGATGGAGCTGAATTGTTTACAAATGTAAAAAATATAATTATATTTTGTAAAGAAATCTTTGGAATAAAATTAAATTTAGATGACTATGAAGAAGATAACCTAAATTTAATTTCAAAAGTATTAAGTGAATATACAGGAAAAAAAATTATAATTAGTATTAGTTCTGAAGAAAATAAAAGTACGAACATGGACTTGAATGAAATTAAAAGGTATATATCTAAACCTCAAACTGATATTGATAATTTAAAAAATTTAAGATACAGTATTACTACAAAAAGAACATTTTTAAATTTAAAAATTAATAGTATTTTATATGAATGGAGTTTATTGGAAGTTTATTTTACAAATGATAACATAGTTTCAAATAAATTTATAACAGGACATTCTGTTATCAACAATAAAAAAAATATTTATTGATTTGTTTGAATATTTTCACTTATTGTAATATATGCACTATAATCAATATGTTCATAATAAAATTCATTTTTAATCATAATATTACCTTCACGTTCTGTATAAAATTTTTTCATCAAATCAATTACTTCTTTTATTTGTGGTAAATCATCTAAATTAAAATCACCACTCATTAAGATATCAGTTTTTGAATATTTATTTATTATTTTTGGGGGTAAATTTGACTCGTCGTTTACATTTCCCTCATCTAAAACCCCAACATAATCCTGAATAATAAAACATCTAATAAATGCATATTCCTTGTTTTCAGAATCTTTTGGATATTCTCTAATTATATGTGAAGTAGAGGGAAGTTGACACATTAGACCATTTTGATGTAAACTAAATATTACACATTGAGCATTATATCTTGGATATTCGTAATCACATAAATTATCTAGTAAATGAATATTTATTTTTGCCTTTTGTTCAGGAGTAAAATCTTTTTTTTTCCAGGAGTATCGTAATGGTTTTGAATTATTTGAACACATCCAATGTAAACTAGATTGAATAATTGGAATTTTTTTTATTCTAAAATCAAATAATACATCTGAATACAAATTATTAATTTCCTTTTGAAAACCTTTACTTGTTAATGTAACGGTTTCTAAATCTTTTATATCTAAAAAATTATAAATATATCTATTGATATCTGAACCAGGATTCATAATTATATAAACTATAGTATAATATAACTTTTATTCAAGAATATATTATTGTCATTATAAAAATTAATCTTGTTTAATATGTTTATTTTGATATTCTTTAGCATATGTATGAAATAAAGATTTTCTATCTTGGAAATAATGTATACCATTAGTGCATCCAGCATTAGTATCTTCATCAAATTTATCAGGTATCACTACTGTACCAATAGTATACTTGAATCCAGAACTTTTTTCAAACACATAAGAATATGCATTTGAACATTTGTCTCCAATAGAAATTTCTTCATAAGGATCAGAAAATTTTAATTTTTGAATGTCAATAACTTTAGCTCTATTACATCTTTCTTTTTGATGTGTAAAATAATATTCTTCATTGATTGCACGTACAATCTTCGCATCTGGTTCAATTTCTAATTTAATAATTACTGGATCGGATTTATCATCTTTTGCTATTTTCCATCCAATAATTTTATTTGTAATTTTGGTTTTTGGTGTAATATCATCAACCAAAATAATATTATTTTTTTTAGCGTATTCGGTTTTTCCATTTAAAGTTAACTTTGTATTAGAAACATTAGTATTTAGATTCTGAACATTTGTATAGGTACCCCTAAATCTTAAAGTACTAGATGAATTAGATGAATTAGATGAATTAAAGGAATTAGAATCACATATGTAATTAGAATCCCAATAATAATTAGATTTAAAAATCCGTATACCTTTACTTTTTGAAATATGTTCAAAAGAAAAATAATTTCCTTCTTTTGATATACCAGTAACATCTCCATTAGATAATGTTTTTTCCTTAAAATAACTTGTAGTTTTTTTTGATAAATTTTTTTGAAAACTTTCAATAGTTTTAGTTAAAGAAGAATCTAAATTAACATTAATTATATGCATAGTATCATTCTTTTTATCAAATATTGATGAATTTATTACCGGATTATTTATGCTTAAATTTTGGTGTTTCAAATTAATAAAAGTACCATCATTATTTTTATAATAATATTTTCTATTATTAATTATTACATATGCATTTTCGGTTAATATTAATATTCCTAATTTATTATGTAAAACTATAATAACCTTATCAAAAACAATAACATAATTATTTAATTCATCCTTAAACGTTTTAATATAATGTTTAAAATAAATATAATATATAGTATCTAATGCATACATACGTTTTTGATACTGTATTTCATTAGGTAAATGTATATTTTTTTCGAGATATTCATCATTTAGAAAATAAAATTTAGATTTGACAATATTATTGTCAAATCCATTATCAAATCCTAAAATACTTGAAACTTCCTTTCCAAAAATATCAATAATTTTTAAATTTAATTCAGAATAAAAATCAAAATGTTCATTAGTTAAACAAGCTTTGTCTAATATTAATTGCAAGATTGAAAATGGTGTTAATAAATTACATTTTACAAATGAACCTAAAGAACAAGATATTTGTATATTAAATAATTTCGAATATGCATTAATAATTTTTTCATCAAGATTTAATGAAATTTTATTAAAAGGTTTTGCAAACGAATTAATATTATTAATATCAATTATGTTAATTGTGTTGGTAAAATTTTCTATTGATGTTTTTTTACAATTTTCACAATATTTATGATATTTATCTTCATGTGATTTTAATAAATTCTCATAGTATTCTCTTGTAGGATACATAATTTGACAACTAACAGCCATTTTAAATATATATCGATAAATTATATAAATTAACTTTTGTATAAAAAAATCAAATTTTACATAAATTATATAGTAATATAAAAAAAAATTGATAAAATTAATATATAAATATATCTTATATATCAAACTTATAAAATGTTTCCTAACGGTAATTTCGGTAAATCTCCTATTTCTCAAAGTAAAAATACTTATGTTACTACGGACGGGCTTCATACGTTCAATCCAAGTGTTCAACATTGGAAAAGAACTGATTTAGGTTATTCAGCTGCAGCTCCTAAAATATCCACTGATTATGATGGTCGTAAACCTTTTGGTAAAGACATTCAAAAAGTTAATAAATAATCCGGTTTAATTTTTTTTTATTATTTGATATAAAAAGTTAATATATCAAAATATTTTTTTATAAAAATAAGTATGTAGAAAATATATCTGTACGTTCAGGTATAGCTTTAACTATATTTGGAAATTTACTTTTTAAGTATCCATAAGAATTATATTTAGAATTTTCAATTTGAATTTTTCTAATTGATTTTGGTAATTTAGTTATTGGAAGAATATAATTTAATCCGAAATATATTTCTTCAATTGAATCGGGAAAATTATCTATTGGATGATTGTAACAATTAGATAATTTTATTTTTCTTAAATTAGATGGTAGATTATTTAATGGTTGTTTAAAACTAGTACCAAGTTTTAAATTTTTAAGTCCTTTTGGTATATTATCAAGTGGTAAGTCATAATACATTCCAAATTCCAGCTCGTATAAATTATTTGGTAAATTGTCTAGTGGTTTATTATATTTATGTCCTAATTTCAAAAATTTTAAACTTTCAGGTAAATTATCTAGTGGTTGGTTAAAATCACTAGATAATTCCAAATAAATTAAATTATTAGGTAAATTGTTTAATTGATAGGTATAATTTTTTGAATACAAAGTTAAATTTTCTAAACTGTTTGGTAAATTATCAAGAGGTTGGTTAAAATTACTTCCTAATTTTAATTCTTTAAGCACAGGAGATAAATTATTTATAGGTTGATTAAAGCAGGAATTTAATTCCAAGATAACCACTTTATTATGTAGGTTATCAAGTGATTCATTAAACCCACAATCATAGCTAAATTTTATTACTATTAGATTTTCTGGTATCGTATTAATTGGATCCATAGGTGCACATTCTATTTCTAAAATACTAAATTTTTTATCTATATCTTTAAATTCTGTTTCGCAACCCCATTTATATTTGAATACTAACATTTTATTATTATAATACTAAATTTATAAATTTTTATATAAATTTTATAAACAAACTAATCAATTAATCAGTTAGTAACCAGTTTTTAGGTACACATACATGTGTATAGTATCCAGTTTCAGAAGAAAAGTAGTGTGAATATCTAAATTGAGTAGTTCCAGTTGTACCTACATTCTTTTTATGTATAGAACTTGCATAATCATCAATTGCATAAGCATGAATTATAGTCTGGGAAAGTACATTGTGTCCATGTTCATCAATTATAACAGCCACATGTCCTTGGTCTGTTTCTACATCTGAAAAATTTCTTAATACAAGTGTTCCAGCTGGATATTTCTTCTTGATATCAAGCGTTTCTAATCTGTTTGCACGTGCTAAGTATTCAAACCAAATCCCAGTAGTTCCAGGAAATTTATCTCCTTCAATATCATTAAATGAGCCATCGAGTCCAGGGATTGTTAAACCCTGAAATCTTCTCATTAGATTAATTAGTCCAGTACATACAATACATTTATCTTTTTCATCTATTTGTTGACGGGTTACTGGTGGATCGTTGCTTGCCCAAAACTTGTCATCTGGTTGAATTTGGTCACCTTCTCTATGCCATCTATAAGGCACACCTATAAAGGTTTTTGCGTACTGAATTACTTGGTTAATTGTTATATTGTCCATCTTGGATATATGTTTTTGGATAATTATAGTGTATTCATTAATTTGGGTATTTCAACTTTTTAGTTGAGTTCTTGAACTTTTGATTATAGGATAACCAAATGTGATATTTTGAACAAAATGTCCATCACAAACATCCTAGTGTATATAATCGATACCAGAATTAATCAATTAGATTAATTTGACTTTGAATGTTTTCCAAATCTGAAGATAACATTGATATACCTACAGTTATTGTTATTTTTATATTAAAAATATTAATTTTATTTTATATAAACATGTTAAACTAAAATAATTATTTTAATTAGTAATTTTAGGCATTATAAATTGTTTGGTAAATATCTCTGTTCATTTCAACATTTTGTTCTACTTCTAAAGTAATTTTTTTATTAATAGGAACATTTTTATATTTAGGTGGTCTTGCTTCACCTTTAACTAGTTTTGATATAATTGAGTTAACTGGTCTGTCTTTAAATTCAAATATAGTTCGATGGAAAGATTGAATAAATGTCGGGTCCGCTTTCATTCGTTCAATATGTGATGAAAAGTCTTTACGAGGATGTAAATAATAAGGACATTCTTTAGCCATACAAGCATTTTGTAGCAACATATTATTAGGATTAAATGTGTAAACTGAATCAAATGTTTCTTCAGTTACTTCAATTCCCTTGGCTACCGCTTCCTTAATTATAGTTGATTTATCCATGGGTAGCACAGTTTGATGTTCTGATACAAAAGTTCCAAAATATTGTTCAGATGCTTTAGCTTTGTATTCGGAAATTTTTGCTTCCCTTAGTGCGTTAATCTTTAAACCTAATAGTTCATTGATTACCCAATCTTTTGATTCGTTAAAATCTAACACGGGATTTTCTCCACGAGCAATAGAACCTTGATGTATTATACAATGGGTTACAAATCTAAATAGGTCTTGGTCAGATACATTATATCCAGCAGATTTAGTAAATACACTTAAACCCTTAAAAGTTAGATTACCTACTGACCCACCATTAAATTGTTTGGATAATTTGGCTTTATCTAATTTTACTTTAATAGATTCAGGTCTGGTTAATTTGTGGTTTTTAATTGCTTTAACTATTTCGTTTTTGGTTTCACTTACAGTATATCCATGGGTATATATAGATTCAAAATCAGGAAATTCTACTTCTGAATTAAATTCTTCATCGTTTTCTAATCCAAACCATTCTTTTACACTATTATTAGTTCCAATAACTCGACCAATATATTCTTTCCATAAATGGAACAGAGTTAATTGAAATTGTTCAGGGGTTTTACCTTGGCCTGAAATAAGTATCATTAATAATGCTTTTGTTATAGATTCACATTTAATTTCAGAATCGGGTTTTTCAGTGATAAGTGCTTGAGCAGGGTCAGACCAAATGGTTTCAATGAACTTTGCTAAAAACTTGCGTTCTGAATAAATTTCAGCAGTCCATTTGATTTTTTTAACAGTTGTTTCTCTCCATTCTGAAGTTGGTTGAGATAACAGGTGTCCTAATAGTCCGCTAAGTGCTCCTAAATGTGCATTAAAGTTTATAGTCATCGGAGACTTTTGGATTGAATAAGTACAAATTAGTTGGAACAAATTGGTTCGAACAATTGGTGCAATAGCCTGAGCAATCTTTTTGTTAAATAGTGGGATTACTGCGTTAAGTTTTTCTAATTCACCACCTCCTGTTTTAATAGCCACAACTGCAGAATCCTTTTCTTGTTGGGTTAAAATATTTTCATCGTCTCGTCCAATCATATCTTCCAGTGCGGTAGTTGATAGGGTAGAACAATGGATACCAACTTCTTTGATTTGGGTCACCCAAGGATTGATTGACGATGCATCAGTCAAATTTAGTAATACTCCATTACCTGTAATACCAAAATTTTGTAAGAATTCAACTTTATCTTTACAATTTGTCAGGGTTGTTATAAAATCAGGTGCTCGAATAATCTCAAGTGTATTGTCCAAAGTAATCACACAATGTTCAGAACTTTCAATATCTTTGATTGACTCTTGGATACCTTCTAACACTTGAATAAATTCTGCTTTATCTTTTTCAAAATCTTCTTCAGTATGGGCTCTCAGTTTGTAATTTTTTTCTGAGAATTTGGTTAAATGTACACCTTTTAATTGTTTGGCCAGTTCGATATTAGACATGAAACTTAGTCGGACTCCTGAACCAATATCCTTAACTATTTTTAGTAGACTGTAATATTGGTAGGTTTTGGTTTTAATTTCCTTGTTTCTAATACGTTCACCTAAAGTAAGTGATTTAGATGCAACTGGTAATTCACCAATATATAGTTGGTACATTCCCTCCATAAAATCTTTTAGCGTAATTGCTTTTTCAACTACTGTGGTATAATCACCAGTGTTTTTGATACTGAGAACTTGGATAAGTCCGACCCATTGTTGGAATAATTCGAGTAACACGTCAAAAGTTGGTTTGGTATTAATTTCAAGTGCATAAGCTTTATCTTCAAAAGTAAAATCTAGTTTTTCAGGTAATTCTTTGAGTAAAACCCAATCATTAGAATAAAATTTATTAGAATGGTGAGAAAACGGATTAGAATATCCTGCAAACCTCACAGTAATTTCACAAAGTGATTTGTTATACTTGTTGATATTAACAAATTCATCGGAAATTTCTTCTTGAGAACAATTCTGGGACCAAAATAGATTTGGAATAGAATTTGACCCATTGTGTAAATTAGCACGAATTGATTGAGAAATAAACACTGGAAAACTTTCAGTAAGTCCAATCACGTAAAATTCACATAAATTATACGGTTTAGTCATTGATTCGACTGTGGATTTAAATTTATTTTCAAATGTACCTAGATTGTCAGTGTCTGCTCCATCAGTAATCATGTAAATACGAACTAAATCATAATTAAGATATTTACCCATTTCTCTTTTTAGTCCTTCAAGTGCTTCAATAATGTTGGTGCCCCCTGAAAAAGGTTGAGGAATCGGAAGTGTTTTCCCGCTAATAGTTTTAACTGTGTTATGAAAAAGTAAAATACTAAATGTTCCATCAATTGAATCAACAATAGAATTCCATCCTGAAGCTACTTTGTTCCAGTAAGAATCCATAGAACCTGAACTATCACATATTAAAATGTTGTGGATTTTTTTATTTATTAGTCCATTTGACTGGATTACTGGAACCTTAAAAAAGTAATTAGAACCTAGTTGATATAAGGAAAATGTTGTGCTCATTATAATAGATTAATATTATTATGTTTTAATAGAAAAATCAACTTTTATTATAAAAAATTGAATAAATATAATTAAGTAATAT
>JACCEB011253690.1_pt1 | contig 52878 bp, 46 predicted proteins | sample 7454761 | NCBI WGS metagenome assembly JACCEB01 (sample SAMN15323454, study PRJNA562643) | freshwater metagenome | isolation source: river surface water | place: USA:Blue River Watershed | collected 2017-08-18
AACAACGTCATCAACGCGGGGGAAAACGAGGCTGCAGGTGTGGAAGCCATGAAGTTCTATGAAGTGGGACCCAACCTGCTGATGACTCGCCACGCCATCACCATCCGCCCCCTGTGCTTCTCGGTCAAGACCTTGAAGAAGTTGCCGCAAGATCTCCAAGACGCCATCGTGCGTGCAGGCAAGGAAGCGGGTGCCTATGGTCGCCAGATCGAATCGTCAGAAGACCAGGCCAAATTGGACAAATACGCCAAGGAGGGCAAGCTCAAGCAAGTGGCCTTCACCGACCGTGCCCAGATGCAAAAGCTGGTGGAACCTGTGATGGCCGCCTATGCCAAAGAGGTGGGCGCAGAGGCCATTTACAACAAGATCAACACCTTGAAGTGAGTTAGTCCCAGCCCATGTCCACTTTCCTGCGACTTGCGCACCAGCTCCTGATTGCCCTGCTGGGCATCACGGTGCTGGTGCTGATGGTGCCGGTCTCGATGCAAATCGGCTCACGGTTTTTTGAATGGATTCCCAACTACATGTGGACCGAAGAGATGAGTCGGTTCTTCTTCATCTGGATGGTGATGATTGGCGCCACCGTGGGCGTTCGTGAAGGCTTGCATTTTGATGTGGACATCTGGGCGGACCCCAGCCCTGGCCTGGCGCGATTTCTGCGCTGGGCCAGTCGGTTGCTGATAATGGGCTTTGCTGGCGTGGTGCTGTACTGGGGTATCGAGTTCACGAAGTTTGGCTGGAACCAGACCTCGGAGTTGGCTGACTTGCCCATGTGGATGATTTTCATCGCCTGGCCAGTCGCCGGATTTTTCTGGATGGCTTTTTTGATCGAAAAAATGTTGGTGGACAGCGAGCGCGACGACCAACACGGAATGCACCTATGAGCTCTGCTGTTTTGACGCCTGGCACCGCAGCCCTGGTGCTGTTTGGCGCATTCTTTCTGCTTTTGATTCTTCGCGTGCCGGTGGCGTTTGCCCTGGGTCTGGCCTCGTTGCCGGTGTTGTTGATTGAACCCCGCCTGTCACCCATGGTGCTGTTCAACGAGATGTTCAAGTCCTACAACTCGTTCATTTTGCTGGCGGTCCCCTTCTTTTTGCTCACCGCCAACCTGATGAACGTGGGCGGCATCACCGATCGCATGCTACGACTCTCGCGGGCCCTGGTGGGTCACTTTCCGGGGGGGTTGGCCCAGATCAACGTGTTGTTGTCGGTGTTCTTTGCGGGCATCTCAGGATCTTCCACAGCGGACGCGGCAAGCCAAGGCAAACTCTTCATCGAGGCGCAAGTCAAGGAGGGCTACGACCTGTCCTTTTCCATCGCCATCACCGCGGTGTCCGCGGTGCTCGCCGTCATCATTCCACCGTCCATCCTGATGGTGGTGTGGGGAGGCGTTATCTCCACCTCCATTGGCGCCATGTACCTGGCCGGCATTGTGCCGGGTCTCTTGATCGGCTTGGCGCAAATGGCCACGGTGCATGCCTATGCCAAGAAGCGCAACTACCCGGTCTACCCCCGAGCCAAATTTTCCGAGTTTCTGCAAGCGGCAGGCATTGCCATTCCCGCCATGGTCACCCCGGTGATCATTGTGGGCGGCATCCTGATGGGGTGGTTCACCGCCACGGAATCAGCCGCCGCCGCCGTGCTCTATGCCGCAGTGCTGTCGCTGCTGGTGTACCGTGAAATCAATGCCGCCCAATTCTGGGAGGCGGTGGTCGAAACCGGCAAGCTCGCGGCCGTGGCCTTGTTCTGCGTGGGCACTGCCTCGGTGTTTGGGTGGTTGATGGCCTATTACCAGATTCCCAAGGCCTTGCTGGCCAACGTACAAGACCTGGGGCTGGGCGTGGCCGGTGTCGGCCTGCTGATCGCGCTGTCCTTTTTGGTGGTGGGCTGCTTTCTGGATGCCATCCCTGCCATCATCATCGTGGGCACCACACTGCAACCACTGGCTGAATCGGTGGGCATGCACCCGGTGCACTTCGCGATTGTCGGCATTGTGTCGCTGGCTTTCGGCTTGATCACACCGCCCTATGGCATGTGCCTCATGATTTCCTGCGCCGTGGCCAAAGTCCCCCTGCGGTTTGCACTCAAGGACACCCTGATCATGCTAATCCCGATGCTGGTGGTGCTGTGCCTGGTGATCATCTTCCCGGATATTTGCCTCTTCCTGCCTCGGATGTTCTCTCCTGACATGGTCAAGTGAGGCGAAGATGAACATTTCACCCATTTCACAGGTGCTGGGCGCTCGTATCACGGGGGTCGACCTGAACCTGCCGATCACGCAGGAGCAGTTGTCAAAGCTCGAAGAAGCCTTGCACACGCATGGTTTCATTGTGTTGCCAGACCAGTCCCTGACCCCTGCCTCCATGGTGCAGTTTGCTCGTCGCTGGGGCCGTCCCGAACCCCATGTGATTGACACGTTTCATCACCCAGAGGATGCGAACGTGCTGATACTGTCCAACGTGTACAAAGACGGCAAGCCCGTCGGCCTGGTCGACGCGGGGACGTATTTCCACTCTGACTATTCCTACCTGGCCGACGCCGCCCGTTGCACCATGCTGCATGCCATCAATGTGCCTGCCGGTCGTAACGGCACCACATTCGCCAACCAAGCGCTGGCCTATGCCGAGCTACCCCAGGCCATGCGCGAGCGCATTGATGGCCTGGTGGTTCATCATCATTACGGCAACCGAGACGACCTGGACATCAACTCCAGAACCGTGGCCTCCGTGCTGAATGACAGCCAAAAGAAAAAAGTGGACTGGGTGCGGCACCCCTTGGTGCGCCCCCACCCCTACACGGGGCAGAAGGCCTTGTATGCCGTCAGCGGGAGTTCCTTCAGCGTGGAAGGCATGCCTGAAGCCCAAGGGCGTGCACTGCTGGATGAACTGAAAGAGCATGCCACGCAGGACAAGTACTGCCACACCTATGACTACGCCAACGGGGATGTCATCCTCTGGGACAACGCGCTCCTGTTGCACAGCGCGCCGCTGATTGATCTGTCACGTCCGCGCGAACTGTGGCGGGTCACCTTGAAATACGACAGCCATTAATTCTCGCTCTTGATCCCCAGGTCGTGGATCAGCGTTCGCCACCGAACCAGGTCTTCACGCAAGAAGCGGGCAAATGCATCGGGCCCCAGGCCCGTAGGCTCCAGCCCCTGCCCTCTCAACACCTCGACCACCTCGGGTAACGCCAGAATCTGCGCCGTGTCGGCTGCAATCTTGTCCACGATGGCGCGAGGCGTTCCGGCGGGTGCCAGCATGCCAAACCATCCACTGGTGTCCAGATTGGGGACACCTGCCTCGCCAAAGGTGGGGACATCGGGCAGCACTTTGGAGCGGGAGGCCCCCACCAAGGCCAATGGACGCACCTTACCGCTCTTGAGGTGGGGCATGGCCGTGCCAATGGAATTGAACGAACTCACGACCTGCCCACTCAACAAGTCCACGATGGAGGCTGATTCCCCTTTGTACGGAATGTGGGTCAGGTCGATGCCAGCGCCCCGTTTGAGCGCTTCCCCATAGATGTGAAAGGACGATGCATTGCCAAAGGATGCGTAGTTGAGTGGCAAACCCCGGGCCTTGGCCAATTTGGCACCCTCTATGAATTCAGCCAGCGTTTTGTATGGGGAATCGCTGCGAACCAGCAGCACCACTTCGGATCGGATGAATTGCACCACTGGCACGAAATCGCGCTCGGGGTCCCACGGCACCTTGGGCAAGAGTGCGGGGGCTTGCACCAATGAGGTGAAAGTAGACAGCAAGGTGTACCCATCTGCCGGCGCACGTGCCACGAAATCGGTGCCGATCACCGTGGTGGCGCCAGGCTTGTAGTCCACCACCACAGCTTGACCCCAGCGCGCGGCCAGCTTGTCGGCCACCATGCGCGTGACCCGATCCGGGCTGCCTGCGGGCAAACTCGGCATGACAATCTTCACCGGTTTGGTCGGCCAGGCGGATTGGGGTTGAGCCCAACATTGCGTTGTGGCCGCCACCAGCAGGGAGGCGAGCAGAGGCTGGAGCAGTGTACGCAGGTTCATGGAGTTGCCTTATGCAGCTTGCAGGGAGGAAGTACGCTCGAGTATCCAGGGCATCACGTCTGACGCAAACAGCGACACCGAGCGTTGCGAATGGACAAAAGGAATATCTCCAAAGGCGAATCGGGTGAGCACGAAATTGATCCCCGACACCTCGATTTGATGCAGCAGTTGTTCGCGCACCGTCTGCGGAGTGCCCGCCAGTGCCCGCCCTGCTCCCGCCAGTTCGTCCCAGGTGGCGGGGAAATAGGCGCCAGGCTTGGTGCCATTCAGGTCCCACAAATACATAAAGCTTCGATGCCAGCGGGCATAAGCCTCTCGTGCGAGGTCCTGCGCTTCGGCTTCTGTCGAGGCAATCACCATGTGTCGCGTGGTGCCCATCAAGGGCAGTGTGTCAGCACGATGCCCCGCCGCGGCCCACTCAGCTCGATAGCGGTCGGTGATGACGCGGATGCGCTCAAGCGGCGCATTGCCCACCACATTGCAACGATTGGCCACACACCAACTCACGCCATTGGGGTCTCCAATGCCGTACCACAAGGGCGGATGCGGCTTTTGCCAGGGGGACAGCGTGAGAGGGACGTTGTCAAACTGGTAGAAACGCCCTTGATGGGTCAAATGGGGAGTGGACGAGTGGCTGGCGTGCAAAGCCTTCATCACAACGTCATAAGACTCCAGGTACCGCTCATGCGCCTCGTCCGGATTGACACCGTAGTAGTCCAGCTCGTAGGGCGAAATGCCTCGCCCTACCCCGAGCTGAAAACGCCCACGACTCAGATGATCCAGCATGCAGATTTCCTCGGCCAGACGCAGAGGATGGTAGAGCGCCAAGGTGTACACCAGGGGACCAAAAAGCAAGCGTCGGGTGCGTTGTGCCACGGCCGAATGAAACACGGAGGGGGACGGCGACATACCCAGTGGCGTGGCATGGTGCTCGGCCGTGAGATACACATGGATACCGATGCGATCGTACGCCTCGATCAACTGCAACCGCTCTTCATAAAAGTCACTCAACGCCGCGCCACTGTTGTCGAGGTGATCAAATACGCCGAATTTCATGATCAAGTGCCCGTGTGTGAATGACTGGCAGAAGTGGTATCCGTCGCGAAGAAATTTAATGCTACAACACTCACTTTAATTTAGCTGTCGACAATTGTTCAGCCCAGGCGTTCACGACCCAGGCGGGTCCGGGAGTTTCCCGGCAACAGCATCAGTGCCTCACGAACGCGGCGCAGGCAGCCGCCGGGCTGCACCAAGTCCCGAACGTTGTCCGCTGACAACTCTCAATAGATGGAATTCAAAGAAAATACGTTACGCCAGGTAAAAAGAGTACAATTCACAGGTCTGCAGCTAATTGCTTACCTTGTCTGCAGCCAGGTTTGAGATGGGCAGCGGTACCCCAACACCGCACACCTCCACCCAGGTCCACTAGCGCTGGACACATTTGGTGGTCACACTTTTCCAATTGGCAAGCTTCACTACCGCCGACTCTTAAGTCGTCGTTTTGCCCACGCCACAGCTCAATCGACAGGCGGGCACACAGGCTCATTCAGCCTGATTTTTTTGGTATTCATGTCATTTCATACTTCATTGCCATTTGCAGTTGGCAAATATCTGATCACCCCGATCACCCGCGCCGCCCAAACCGGTCTCTACACAGCATCGCTGTCCATTCGACGCGGTCAAGGCACTCAGACCCATGACCGGGTCTACACCTTCAAACCCGAATTCGACAACAAGGACAGCGCCCTCATGTATGCAGCTGCTCAGGGCCGTTACTGGCTGTTGAACCCCGCATCACTTGCCTGACCCCTATTCAACCCAGGAAAACCTATGGCCAAAGAAGAACTCATCGAGATGCGCGGCAAAGTGGACGAGGTGTTACCCGACATGCGCTATCGCGTCACGGTGGAGAATGGCCATCAACTGATCGCCTACACCGGAGGCAAGATGCGCAAACACAGCATCCGCATCCTCACCGGCGACCAGGTCACATTGGAGATGTCGCCCTACGATCTCTCCAAGGGACGTATCACGTTCCGTCACATTGAAAACCGGACACCCCGCGTGGGAAAACCGGCCTTCAAACGCAAGCGTTAAAGCGCTTGCACTTCTCCCTCCACTTGTTTTACCCCGTGCCTTGATGAACTCCGGGCGCATTTTTTGAAAGACCTCAAGATGAACAACAAACTTTACGTCGGCAATCTGTCCTATTCGGTGCGTGATGACGATCTGCAGCAGCATTTCTCTGCCTTTGGCAACGTGCAATCTGCCAAGGTGATGATGGAGCGCGATACCGGTCGCTCCAAGGGCTTCGGCTTTGTCGAAATGTCCACGGCTCAAGAAGCCCAAGCCGCCATCGACGGCCTGAACGGCAAGAACATGGGTGGCCGTGACCTGACGGTTAACATCGCCCGCCCGATGGAATCGCGCCCCCCGCGTGACAACGCCGGCGGTTACGGCGGCGGACGTCGCAACTACTGATCCACCCCTGGAACAACAATGGACTGCCTCTGGTCTCAGAGGCAGCCCATTTTTTATGCGCGACCGACGGGGCATTGACCCGCCCGGTCGACGCCGGCAGATCAGTATTGCTTGTAGGGCAAGAATTTGCCTGACAGCACCACATTGACGCGGTCACCCTTGGGATCCGGTTCGCGCTGGATGTCCATGGAGAAGTCGATGGCGCTCATGATGCCATCGCCAAACTCCTCATGGATCAATTCCTTGATGGTCGTGCCGTACACGCTGACAATCTCATACCAGCGGTAAATCAGCGGATCGGTGGGTACGGGCGTGGGCAGCGAGCCTTTGTAAGGCACCACCTGCAACCACTTTTGCTCGTCGGCATTCAAGCCAAAGATTTTCCCGAGGGCTTTGGCTTGTGCGGGCGTGGCGGTCATTTGACCCAGGCAGAGTGCGGTTGTCCACTCCTTCGATTGCCCCACTTTTTTGGCGACATCCTCCCATTTGAGACCTTTGGACACCTTGGTGCTGATGATTTTCTCGGTCACGTCCATGCGATTCATGAGTTCTCCTGTGATTGAAGTTGAAAGTTGAAAAAAAATCAGTGCGCCGTGGCCCGGCTGACCAGGAAGTCCACGATGTGATTGCGCAAGGGGTAGTAGTCGTCCAGGTGATGCAAACCTGAACGGGTGCGGCTACGCGGCAAGGGGTTGCGAACCACCTCGGCAATGCCCCCCGGCTTGTAGCCGTCAGGGGTGTCAGCGCCGTTGTTCATCAACAAAATGCGATCGGCCAGCAGAATGGCCTCGTCCACATCGTGCGTGATCATGAACACGGTTTGCTGTGTCTCGCGAACGATTTGCATCAATTCGTCCTGGATGGTGCCGCGGGTGAGGGCATCCAGCGCGCCAAAGGGCTCGTCGAGTAACAGCATCTTGGGTTGAATAGAGAACGCACGGGCAATGCCCACACGCTGCTTCATGCCGCCCGAGAGCTGGCTGGGTTTTTTGTCAATGGCGTGGCTCAGCCCCACCATGTCGACAAACTTTTCAACATGAACATTCAGCTTCGGCGTGGGCATGTCTGGCCAGCGCGACTTGACGGCAAAGGCAATGTTCTGGCGCACGGTCAGCCAGGGCATGAGCGCATGTCCCTGAAACACCACCCCACGCTCGAGGCTGGGGCCTGACACTTCGCGACCGTCCATGAACACGTGGCCCGAGGTGGCTTCGTCCAGGCCTGCCAACACATTCAGGATGGTGGTTTTGCCACAGCCCGAGTGACCGATGATGCAGACAAATTCGCCGCGCTCCAGGCTGAACGAGACATCGGCAAAGACAGGACGCGTTGCGCTGTAGGCCTTGCTGAGTTGTTCGATTTTCAAAAAACCGGTCATGGCACGGGATTCCTGTTTGGCGGGGAGAAGATCAGCTTGCAAGCGAGTGTCATTCCACATACGTCACCATCTTTTGCAGTTGTCCAAACACCAGGTCGAGCATCATGCCAACCACACCAATCACAAGAATGGCAAAGATGACGTTGGTCAGGGACAGGTTGTTCCATTCGTTCCAGACAAAGTAGCCAATGCCTGTTCCACCCACCAGCATCTCGGCGGCCACGATCACCAGCCAGGCGATGCCCATGCTGATGCGCATACCTGTCAGGATGGTGGGGGCAGCGGCGGGCAGGATCACCAGAAAGGCCTTGCGAATGGGATTCACCTCCAGGGTTGCGGCAACATTGAGCCAGTCCTTCTTGACCGAGGCCACGCCAAAAGCCGTGTTTACCAGCATGGGCCAGACCGAACAAATGAAGATGACAAAGATGCCGGATATGGCTGAGTCCTTGATGGTGTAGAGCGCCAGGGGCATCCAGGCCAGGGGCGAGATGGGCTTGAGCACCTGGATGAACGGATCGAATGCGCGACGCAGCAGCGGGGACATACCGATCAGGAAACCCAGCGGGATCGCCGCCAGACAGGCCAGGCCAAAGCCCAGGGCCACGCGACCCAGAGAGTGCGCCAACTGAATGGCAATGCCTTTGTCGTTGGGGCCGTTGTCGTAAAACGGATTGGACAGATGGCCCCACACGGTGCTGCCCATTTGTCCGAGCGTGGGAAAGCCCCCGGACTTGCTGGCCCCCGGATCCTTGCCCATCATCTTGGCGTATTCGATTTGCTCGGCACTCAACCCCGCCAGGGAGGCCGTCGGGCCGCTGTTGGCAGTCGCGGCATACCAGATACCCAGCAGGGTGACCAGGATCAGCGTCGACAGAACTGCAGACCTGAACGAGAGACTTCGGAAGTCAGGCATGTCAGACCGCCTTTCGGATCGGGAAGCTCTTGGCGTATTCGCTGGCCTTGGCCGGATCGAACTCGCGACCCATGATCTTGAACTTCGGGTAGGCGCCCTCGGGCACTTTTTGATCCAGTTCCTTCATGCGCTTTTTGGCATCGGTCAGCAGGAACACTTTCTCGGCGATCTGCTTGTAGTTGACGTCGCCCTTGATATAGCCCCAGCGCTGCATCTGCGTGAGCATCCACACCGCCATACTCTGCCACGGCATGGGGTCGAAATCGGCGCGATCCGGCACCGTCTTGATGTTGCCCAGGCCGTCAGCAAACTTCCCCGTGAGTACTTGACTGAGCACGATCTCAGGTTGGTTCAGGTACGCCTGGGGTGCGATTACTTTGGCGATCAACTCGCGGTTCTTGGGGTCACGCGCCATCGCCGCCGCTGTCAGCACCGAGCGGTACAACGCAGCAAAGGTATTGGGGTTTTGCTGGATGAATTCCGTGCTCGTGCCAAAGGCGCAACAGGGATGGCCGTCCCACAGGTCTTTGGTGAGCAGATGGATGAAGCCCACCTCGTCATACACCGCACGCTGGTTGAAAGGATCCGGGCCCAGGTAGCCGTCGATGTTGCCCGCACGCAGGTTGGCCACCATTTCTGGCGGGGGCACGACGCGGATTTGCACATCGGTGTCCGGGTTCAGCCCTGCTTCTGCCAGGTAGTAGCGCAGCAGGAAGTTGTGCATCGAGTAATCAAACGGCACCGCCAGTTTGAACCCTTTCCAATTCTTCGGGTCGCGGTTGTCCTTGTGCTTCATGGCCAGGGTGATGGCCTGTCCATTCACGTTTTGAATGGTCGCCACATTCATGGGGGTGGCCGTTGAACCCAGCCCCATGCTGATCGCCAGCGGCATGGGCGAGAGGAAGTGGGTGGCGTCGTATTCCTTGTTCAGCATCTTGTCGCGAATCAGCGCCCAGCCTGCCGTCTTGGTCACTTCCACGTTCAACCCCTGTTGGCGATAGAACCCCAGGGGGTGCGCCATGATGAGCGGGGTGGCGCAGGTGATGGGAATGAAACCGACTTTCAGATCTTTCTTTTCCAGTGAACCTTTTTCCTGCGCCATGGCCTGCAGACTGGCAATGGGCAGCACGCTGGAGATGGCGGCCATCGCCGTGCCCTTGCCTACAGCGCGCAGGAAGTTACGGCGCACGGCATCCTGCGGGAACAGCGCCTTGACCAGGCTGGCTTCCACAAAGGCATTGCTGTAGCTCTCGAATTCGGCACTCAGACTGCGGGTGCGCAGCTCCTGGGCAGCCCCCTCCGCGGTCAATTCGGTTGCGTGTTCTGCGGCAGAGTGGTCGCGACCACAACTGCATTTCAGTTGCAACGGCCGGTCGGCATCGTAGGGCGAAAAATACTCGGACATGGACAGCTCCTTCAATTGCGATTACAGAGCCTTACGCAATTGGCGGGCCAGTTTGCACGCCCCCACTTGGGTCGCTTCAGCGCACCAATGTGGGTGGAAAGCGTGCCTTTATCTGCTCAATGTCAGAGCTGAGCCTGGGGTTATAGGCTCCAAAACAGGTCTGAACGCACTGATTCAGTGCGAACCAGGGAGGGGCTCGGTCAACGGCGGTAAGCGGGGTGCCCCGGCCTTGGGTAGCCGGTGCATCCCAACCCCTTGATCACAGCGCAGCGACTGCGCCGTCGCTTCGCGGATCGACCGCTGCCTCGATGACACCGTCCGGGTGTCGAACCAAGGCGCCCGCGTGGCCCATCGTGTCGCTGAAGGCTTCTGGCAACACTTCAACCACATGACCGGCTTCTTGCAAGGCCTTGACCAACGCTGGGTCAAAGCGGTTCTCCAGTTTCAGGGACGTGGAGACATCGCCCCAGGTTCGCCCCAGCAACCAGCGCGGCGCCGTCACCGCTTGCTGCAGGGTTTGGCCAAACCGGGCGTAACGGGTGAACACCGCCGCCTGTGTTTGGGGTTGACCTTCGCCTCCCATGGTCCCGTAGGGCATGACCCGGCCATCGTCAAACACCGCGAGCGAGGGGTTGAGGGTATGAAACGGCTTCATGCCGGGTTGCAGACAATTCAAGGCCTTGGGGTTCAGCGAGAAACTGGTGCCCCGGTTTTGCCAGCACACACCGCTGTTGCTGAGCACCGTGCCCGAGCCAAATTCCCAGTACACACTTTGAATGAAGCTGACCGCACGGCCTTGTGCATCCACCGTCCCCATCCAGATGGTGTCGCCGGGTTGAGCCGGGTCGGGCCAGGGCAACGCCTGATGGGGGTCGATTTCGCCAGCCAGTTGGGCAAGCGCTGCGCCCGCCAGAAAATCTTGGGGACGGGCTGGTAGCCGGCTCGGATCGGTGACCACACGCTCACGCACACGGAATGCGCGCTTGGTGGCTTCCACCAGTCCATGCACATGCGCAAAGCCTTCACCCTGGCTCACGCCAAGTTCCTCGAAAAGCCCCAAGATCATCAGCGCGGACAACCCCTGTGTGGGGGGGGGCAGGTTGTAGACCGTGCTGTCTGACAACCGCACCTGCAAGGGTTCAACGCGACTGGCCTGGTAGCGTTCCAGATCCTGCAAGCGCACAGGACTGCCCACGCGGGTCAACTCATCGGCCATGCTGCGCGCCAAGGCCCCACGGTAAAAGTCGTCCAGGCCCTGTTCGGACAGATGGCGGAAAGTTTTTGCCAAGGCGGGTTGCTTCAGCACGTGGCCTGGCACAGGAGGTTGTCCATTGACCAGATAGGTATCAGCAAAGCCAGGACAGTTTTTCAAGCCTTCCAGTTTTTGACGCGTGAGACTTGACTGGCTGGTCGAGACCACCACCCCGTTCTCGGCGTGACGTATCGCTTCGCTCAGCAACTGGGGCAATGTTGCACGACCACCCCAGGAAGCAGACACCTCCAGGGCTTGCATCCACCCGCCGATGGTGCCCGCCACCGTCAAGGCAGCCTGGGGACCGCGTGATGGCAGCACCGTGTGCCCCGCATAAAACTCGGGCGTTGCCAACGCAGCAGCAGCACCACACGCATCGATGGCCACGGGCGGCTTGCCTGGTTCATGGATCAGCCAGAAACCGTCACCCCCGATGGAGTTCATATGCGGATACACCGCCGCGATGGTGGCAGCGGCCGCCACCATGGCTTCAACCGCATTACCGCCCTGCCGCAAGACGTCTCGGCCTGCCTGGGCCGCCAGGTGGTGGGGGGCGACCATCATGCCGCCCAGAGATTTGAGTGTGTGAATCATGGATTAAACGTTCTGTGATGCCAGGGGCGATGAAGGGTGGTCTTGCCCGATGAACGCCATCCCCGGCATCCTGTGCTCGGGAACGGAGGCCACGGAGGGCGCCAGGTGTCCACGCAGACACAGCCAACATCATACGCAACGCATCCAGCAGTTAGCGCAGGACCCGGATCGGCACCTGCGTCCTGGCTACCCTCTCGGCACACCCTGCCTCAACGACGCACGGGGTTGTTCAGTACGAAGTTGGCATAGGTCTGCTCGGCGAACCGATGCCACAGCATGATGTCGGAACGGAACTTCTGCCAGCTGTCATAGATCTTGCGGAAGGCCGGATTTTTTTCAGCCTCTTCCGCATACAAGTCAAAGGAGGCTTCCTGCGCCGCCTTCATGATTTCGGTTGAGTAGGCATGCAACTTCACGCCGTTGCCCACCAGACGACGCAGCGCCGTGGGGTTCTTGAAATCGTATTCCGCCATCATGTCAATGTTGGCCTCTGCAGCCGCGGCAGCAAAGGCAGCCTGAAAGTCTTTGGGCAAGACATCCCAGGCCTTGGAATTGATGTAGAAAGAATACATGGAGTTGCTTTCCCACCAGCCCGGGTAATAGTAGTGGTTCGCCACCTTGTAGAAACCCAGCTTTTCATCGTCATAGGGCCCCACCCACTCGGCGGCATCAATCGTGCCCTTTTCCAGTGCCTGGTAGATTTCACCGCCGGCGATTTGCTGGGGAACGGCGCCCAGGCGGGCCATGACCTCGCCGCCGATACCGGGAATGCGCATCTTCAAGCCTTTGAGATCCGCCACCGACCGGATTTCCCGCTTGAACCACCCCCCCATCTGAACGCCCGTGTTGCCACCAGGAAAGCTCACGATGTTGTAGTCGCGCAGAAAATCCCGGACCAGTTGCAAACCACCGCCGTAGTACATCCAGGCGTTTTGCTGCCGCTGATTCAAACCGAAGGGCAGCGTGGTCTCAAAGCCGAACGCTTTGTTTTTGCCCACAAAATAGTAGGACGCCGTGTGTGCACATTCGATGCCGCCATTTTGCAGTGCATCCACCACCCCAAAAGCGGGCATCAATTCACCCGCAGCGTGCACCGAAATCTGAAATTTTCCGGCCGTGATTTCTTGCAAACGCTTGGCCAAGACCTCGGCTCCACCATAAATGGTGTCCAGACTCTTGGGAAAGCTGGAAGCCAAACGCCAACGCACCGTGGGCGTGGTTTGTGCCAGTGCAGGCGTGGCCAGAGTCGCCACCGATGCGGTTGCAATCCCTCGCTTGAGAAATCGGCGACGCGCCACGTGCGTTGCTTCCCCGCCCTGGAAGTCGAGCACGGAGTCGGTGACGGAAGAAGACGGTTCAACCATCGCGCTACGGTCAGTTTTCATTGAAGCTCCCTAGTTAAGTGCAAATTGCCAACTGGGCGCATCAATGCAAAAAGCGAGCCGATAGCTTCTAGGGAGAAATAAGACCTTTGCTGCGCCATGATTGGGCATGGCGTGTACATGCCGCCTTGGCTTGGTGCATCTGGCGCGAAAGTGAAGCGTCAGACAAGGTGCAACGGGTGCACGTCAGACCAGTGCAGTCGGAGGGCGTACTGCAACGGTTTCGCCCCTAACAGTTGCAAGCACACCTGGGACATCGTCAGCGTTCATTCAACGTTCAATCGGGATGATCGGCAACAACACATAGGGCGCATGATCGGGCTCCCAATGCAATGTGTTGTCGGTGTGAAACACCTCAGGCGGTCTGTCCACGGGGTTCTCGTGGGTAAAGGGGCCCACACCATACATGGGTTGAGAATCAAAAGGCAGGATGACGCCTACGTCGTCGTATCGGTAATCTTTGCCTCGCAGATTCAAGACCAGGGTATAGCCCGCGGGAATGACAATTGAGGTGGGCCAAATTTCGACATCCAGGTCCACTGGCGTACCGGGGACCAGTGCTTGCTTTTCATCGTGGGTGTGCCAAGGACGGTAAGGCAAGGACTTGGACGGATCGGTCTTGCGGTGGGACGCGCGCAACCATCCCAACGCGACAGGCGTCCTGGGGTCATTCGACCCAATGAATGACACCTCTTTGCCAGACGGATCAAAGACACGCACAGCGAGGAAAACATCTGCATCCACGGTGGCAGAGGAAATACGCAGCTTGGCAGCGAGCGGGCCCGTGATTTCCATCGCCTGTTGCAGCGGGCCCGTCGAAAAGCTGAGGCCATCCGACCGCGTGTGATACGTGAGTGCGTGGCTGAGGTGAGGCTTCGCCGTGGACAAACTGTGTCCATCGGGTTGCAAATAATAGGGGGTCCACTGGGTGCGCGCCAACGGCCATTCATTTTCACCGCGCAAGACGAATTTTTCTCCCGGGTGTCGTATGTTGAGCTGGACTTTGGGCATTTGGGTCCAGCCCGTGTCTTCGCCCTTCAAGAAGTGGCCAAAGAATTTCTTTTGCAGCTGGAGGCCGTAATTGGAATAAAAGTGCGAAAAGTGCGTATCCCCATGTACCTCCAGCCATTTCTGCTCGGAGGCTGACTGCAGATAGCCTTCGAAATTCCCCCGAGGGTGCAGGCCTATGCCGCCCCAGTTTCCCGCCGACAGCAGCGGTGTTTTGATTTTGCTGTAGTCGGGTATTCGGGCTTTGTAAAAATCATCGATGAGCTCATGGTTCTGAGCGTCCAGGTGGGTTTCGGCCCTTTGACTGGCCAGGACATCGTCACTCAAGGTGATGTCGCCTGCCACGGAGCGGCCCGTGTTGGGATTGACATGCGCCCGGCTGCCAACGCCGTACTGAACCGACTTCACTTGTCGCAAGTACCAGCCGTCAAGAAAGTCACTCAAAATCCCGCCATGCCGACAGAGTTCTCGGTAATAGTCCGATGCACCTTCCCATGCACACATGGCCGTCAAGTGCGGGGGCTGTAAGGCAGCCGTTTGCCATTGGTTCATGGCGTAGTACGAAATGCCATTCAACCCGACTTTTCCTGAGCACCATGGTTGTGCAGCCGTCCATTCGATGCACTCATATTGGTCTTGGGCCTCCAAAGCCGACCAAACGTCAAGAAAGCCTTCTGAACAACCCGCGCCACGCGAATCAATTCGCACGCAGGCGTACCCATCCGGCACCCATTTTTCTGGGTCCACCAATTCCCAGCTTTGGTATTTGTTGGAGGTGCCCTCTGCTATTTCGGGGTAGGCCGTGACCATCCGCGTCCAGGCGGTCTTGTAGCCCACTTCAAACGGCAATCCCTTGGCATAGGGACCGTAGGTCAGGATCGCAGGAAACCGTCCCTCCCCGATAGGTCGAAAGATGTCTGCACGCAAGGTGATGCCGTCGGACAGTCGGATGGGGACGTCCCATTCAATGTGCATGCCATCCTTGTGTTCAATCAAAGTGTCCATGGGATACCCGCAGTTGGAGAACAAAAAACCCACGCGAAAATTTTCACGTGATTCGTTGTCAGACTACCATTGAATTGCCCTCCTCCGATTCACCTATTTGACATGCAGGGTCATTCGGGATCTTTTCACTGACATGCGGGTTTTTCCTTGTTCTGTGTTCAACGTTGAGGGCTAGCATGTCGCTGCTCATCAGGTCGATGGGGCTTCTTGAAGGATGCCAGGTGAACTCATCAACAGTTGTGAAAGATGGTATGCGTATCGATTGGGACGTCCCCATCCAAACTCGAGACGGCGTGACGCTCAGAGCCGATGTCTTTCGCCCCAATCGGCCGGGTCGCTTTCCAGTCATCATGACGTATGGGCCCTATGGAAAAGGCTTGGCCTTCCAAGACGGTTACACCACATGTTGGGACCGGATGGCCAGCGATCACCCCGACGTCGTCAAGGGTTCAACCAACAAATACCAAAACTGGGAAGTGGTAGACCCTGAAAAGTGGGTTCCCCATGACTATGTGTGTATCCGCGTGGATTCCCGTGGGGCTGGCATGTCCCCTGGCTACATGCAACTCTGGAGTCCGCAAGAGGCGCTCGACTTTTATGACTGCATTGAATGGGCAGGTGTGCAGGCATGGAGCAACGGCAAGGTTGGTCTCAATGGCATTTCGTACTACGCCATGAACCAATGGCAAGTGGCCGCGCTGCAACCCCCTCACCTGGCGGCCATTTGCCCCTGGGAAGGCGCGGCTGACATGTACCGCGACCTGAGCCACCACGGCGGCATCCTGTGTGACTTCATCAAGAACTGGTACGACATGCAGGTTCGGACCGTTCAACACGGGCTGGCCAAGCGCGGCCCCACCAGCAAGGTCACGGGGCGGTTCGTGTGCGGGGATGAACCCCTCAGCGATGCCCAGCTCGTGAAAAACCGTGAAGACTTTGCCGCTGCAGCCCTGAAGCACAACATGGACGACGACTACTGGCGTGCTCGCATGCCCGATTGGTCCAAAGTCACGGTTCCTATTTTTTCAGCGGCCAACTGGGGCGGGCAAGGACTGCATCCCAGAGGCAACTTCGAAGGTTTCACGCGTGCCGCCTCCAAAAACAAATGGCTGGAAGTGCACGGCATCGAGCACTGGACGCACTTTTACACAGACTATGGCCGTGAGCTCCAGCTGAAATTTTTTGATCACTTCTTGCACGGCAAGAAAAATGGATGGGCTCGACAACCCAAAGTTTTGCTGAACATACGGCACCCGGGCGAAAAATTTGTGCGTCGCGCTGAAACGCAGTGGCCTCTCAAAAAGACGCGCTGGACCCGTCTTTATTTGCAACCCGACGCTGCCAGCCTATCAACGCAACCCCCAGAGCGTTCAGCCAAAATCAGTTACAAAGGCATGTCCGAGGGCGTGACATTTATGTTGCCGCCCCAGACCAAAGACATGGAAATCACCGGCCCCAGTGCTGTGAAACTTTTCCTCTCGTCCAGCACCCAAGATGCGGATGTGTTTGCTGTCCTCAGGGTGTTCACCCCCGATCTTCAGGAGGTCGTGTTCCAGGGCGCACTGGACCCCCATACGCCAATCGGTCAGGGATGGCTACGCGCATCGCACCGCAAATTAGACACTCAACTGTCAAAGCCCTACCGTCCATACCACACACACGACGAGAAGCAGCCCCTCAAGCCTGCTCAGGTGGTGGAGCTGGACGTGGAAATCATTCCCACCAGCATTGTGGTCCCTGCGGGTTACCGGCTGGCATTGACCCTGCGAGGCAAAGACTACGTCTACCCCGGCCCCGCAGGTGTGTTGTCCAACATGAAATATCCCATGACGGGGTGTGGTCCCTTCACGCACACCGATCCAAAAGACCGGCCAGCGAAAATTTTTGACGGTGTCAACACCTTGCACATCAAACCCAGCAAAGCCCACTACTTACTCATTCCAGTGATCCCCACTGGCAAGGCTTAACCCATGACTATTCGCTTTTACGGTTTCTGGCGCTCACTGGCTGCCTACAGAGTTCGCGTTGCGCTGAAACTCAAAGGGCTGACCTACGAAGAAATTCCGGTCAACCTGCTCGCGGGTCACCAACACGACCCTGCTTATTTGGCCATCAACCCACAAGGTGCCGTCCCCGCGCTGATGGTGCCGGGCGTGTCGCAACCGCTGACGCAATCGATGGCCATTCTGGATTACCTCGAGTTGGTTTATCCCGCCCCCGCTCTGATGCCCACCGCGCCAGAACAGCGCGCCAGGGTGCTGAGCCTGGCACATGTCTGCGCCAGCGATGGCCACCCGTTGGTGGTGCCGCGTGTCAGAAATTATTTGCAAAACACGCTGCAGCTGGATGAGGGCACTCGCAACGCCTGGCTCCAACACTGGACCTTGCAAGCCCTCCAAACCTATGAGCGCATGCTGTCCCAGAACCCCCAAGCGGGGCGATACAGCCATGGCGACCACGTCACTGTGGCTGACATTTGCTTGGCCTCGCAGGTCACGGGGGCCAGTTTGTTTGGTTGCCAACTCGACAGCGTTCCCCGCGTGATGGCGATCTACCAGGAGTTGCTGAAACTCGACGCCTTTGCAAAGTCCATGCCCCAATTGCAAGCCGATGCGCCGGCTCCAAGCAAAAACTGACCGGAGTACCCCATGGATCAATTGACCATTGGATTGTTGGGATTTGCAATTTTTTTAGTACTGAGCTTGCTCCGGGTGCCCATTGCCTATGGCATGGCCATAGTGGGATTGGGCGGCATGCTGGTGGTGTATCCCATTGATGCAGCGTTCAAATTCATACCGACGGGCCTGTTCACCTACACCTCCAACTTCACACTGTCGGCCTTGCCTCTCTTTATCTTGATGGGCACGCTGGCTTTTTACGCCGACCTCGGCAAAGACGCCTACGATGCCGCTAAAGCCTGGTTTGGTCGCGTTCCCGGAGGCTTGGGGGTTGCCACGGTGTACTCGTCAGCCATCTTTGGGGCCTGCTCAGGTTCCAGTTTGTCAGCGGTTGCCGTCTTTTCCAAAATTGCAGTTCCGGAGATGGTCCGCGCGGGGTACAACAAAAAAATGGCCCTGGGTGTGGTGGCTTCAGCGGGTTGCCTGGACGTGTTGATCCCGCCGAGTATTTTGATGGTGTTTTACGGCATCATCACTGAAACCTCCGTGGGTCAATTGCTGATTGCAGGCATCATGCCGGGCATTCTCACTGCGGTGCTGATGGCCACGGCCGTGATGATCACCTGCAAGCTCTATCCCGAGACAGCGCCCATCACGACCGATTTGGATACCTCCTGGCCTACCCGATGGAAAACGCTGAAAAGTTTGTGGGCTGCAGCAGTGCTGTTCATTTCGGTTCTGGGCGCCATCTACACCGGCTTTGCAACACCTGACGAGGCTGCTGCGGTGGGGGTTGTAGGTGCTTTGCTGCTGGTCTACATTCGAGGCAACCTGACCTGGGAGCGTGTGACGTATTCCTTCATTGACAGCGCCAAAGTCACGGCCATGATTTTCTTGTTGCTGGGCGCTGGCTATATTTTTTCAACTTTTCTATCTACCACGGGTGTCGTGTCCACGATGACAGGTTGGATCAAAAGCTTGGATTTGAGCTTTTTCGCGCTTATGGTGGGCATCGTCATCCTGTATCTCTTTTTGGGATGCTTTTTGGATGCCATTTCGATGATGGTCTTGACCATGCCCGTGCTGGCCCCGTTGATCACAGACTTTGACATGAGCCTGGTCTGGTTCGGTGTTGTGGTGGTCGTGATGATGGCCATTGGCACCATCACACCGCCCTTAGGCTTGAATTGCTTTGTGATGAAGGGTGCACTGGGCGATGACTATGCGTTGAAGGATATTTTCGCTGGCTCATTGCCTTTCGTATTTCTGATGTTGATGACCGTTGGCTTGATGGTCATCTTCCCTGACATCTGCCTGTGGCTGCCAGAACTCATGAAGTCCATGCGCTGAGCGTTGCCCCCATGAACACAGGAGAGATTCGATGGAAAAAATGATTGAAGCCTACGAGGCCTTTTACAAACGGTTCATCCCCTACCTGATTGCCATCCCCTTGGTCATCATGACCGTGGTGATTTTCATCAACGTGATTGGCCGCAAGTTGTCGATGCCTTTCCCGGTGACCGTCGAATTGGTCGAAGCGCTGCTGGTGGTGTCGGTTTATTTTGGTGTGGCCTTGGTGGCCCTAGAAGGCGGACATGTGAATGTGACTTTTGCCACCGATAAATTGCCCCGCAGAACACAATTTTTTGTGGAAGGCATGGGCAATCTGTTGGCGGCCGTGGCATTCATTTACCTCTCGCTGTCCGCCTGGTCGATTGCACAGGCTTCTATCCAAGTGCTGGAGTACCGATTGGCTGTCTTGCGTTTTCCCCTGTGGCCCTTCAAGTCCTTGTTTGCCTTTGGATTGACGTTGTTAGCCGTGCAATTGGTATTCAATGCGATCAAAGCATTTTTTCTGGCCTCGGGTCGCGAAAGCTATGCCGGCATCAGCTCGATGCCCAAGGCTCAAGACCCTGGCCTTGGTTGATTTCCCACTGTCCTTTCCTTTTTTCATCAGGAGTTCACATGAGACGTTTAATCTTGAAATTGGCCACCGTTGCGCTGGCCGCCAGTTCGATGGCCTTCTCGGCAACCGCCCAAGAGTTGCAACAGCAGACCTGGAAAATGGCTGTGCCGACCGGAGAAAAATCCTGGTTTGGCGAATTGCACAAATGGTGGGGCAGTGAAATTGAGAAACGTTCTGGGGGAAAGATCAAGATCCAGTATTTCTGGTCTGACTCTCTGGTCAAGTGGGGTGACGCCCTGCCAGGCATCCAGTCAGGCATTGCCGACTTGGCCTGGATCAGCAGCTCATACCACCCCGCTCAGCTGCCCAATTACATGTCCTTGGACCACATGTTCAACTACGGCGATGACTATGTGGCCGCCGTCAAAGCAGCCCTGGATGCCATGGACAACCAGCCCGATTTGAAGGCAGAGTTGGCGAAAAACGATATCGTGCCGTTGATGTCCCACATCAGCGGTTTAGCGCCCGTGGGAACGAAAACCCCCTTGTCCAACATGGATGTTCTGAAGGGCAAAACACTGCGGACCTACGGTGGTGCGCGCACGGACTTTTACAAAAACCTGGGCTGGAATCCCGTCTTCATGGTGTTTCCGGACATGTACCCCGCCATGGACCGCGGCACCATTGATGCACTTGGCGAGTTGGTGATTCTGCTCTCCAACGTGTTCAAACTGAACGAAGTGGTGAAGAACGTGCACATGATGAACCCACCTGGCTTGAAAGGCAACGGTGGTGTTGTGGGGTCGGCATTCTTCATGTCGGGCAAAAAATTCCGTTCATTGCCGCCTGCCACGCAAAAAATGCTGGTCGATCTGCGCAACGAATACGGGGTCCGCTATGCAACAGAGCTGATGAAAGCCGAAGAGCAGATCAAGAAAAATTGGGCGGACAAAAACAAGATCGTCTTCAACTTTTCGACCCCTGCTGATGAGCAGCGAATCTTGCAGGCCGGTACTGCCGCAAACGACAGTTACCTGAAGAAACTGGAAGGCGAAGGCGCGACCAACGTGCGCAAAGTGGTCGCATATTACACGGAGTCCAGAAAGAAGCTGGAAGCTGAGGGCGCTAAAAAATAACGCCAGGCTTCCTTAGAGCCCTCTCATTGGGCGGCCTGAATGGCCGCCCAAATTCTTTCTGAGGTGAAGGGAAGATCCAGCTTGCGTACGCCAGCAGGCCGCAAGGCATCCAGCAAAGCGCTGACAGCCGCTGGCCAAGCGCCCGCCACACCCGACTCGCCAGCCCCTTTCACACCCAGCGGATGCGTTGTACAGGGCACAACATGGTGGTCAAGAACCATGCGGGGCACCTGATCAGCACGCGGCAAGGGATAGTCCATGTAACTGGCTGTGAGCAACTGGCCCTCTGGGTCGTAGTGAAGCACTTCACCTGATACCTGCCCCAGCGCTTGGACCACACCGCCCATGATCTGCCCTTCCACCCGTTGTGGATTGAGCATCACGCCAACATCATCCACCGCCGTGTGCTGAATAAAACGAACCGTGCCTGTCACGGGATCGATCTCAACCTCACTGACATGACAGCCATTGGGGAAGTTCAATGAAGGCGCTTTGAACACGGTCACGTTGTCCAAGCTGGACGGCACATGCTCGGGGAGATCCGACGATTGTCGCAACCGCTGCGCAACCTCCGTCAGACTCATGGTTTGATCCGTCCCGACGATGGTGAAATGTCCTGCTGCATAGGTCAGGTCTTCTACCGACGCTTCCAACCAGTGTGCCGCGCACAGCTTGCCGCGGCGAATCACTTCATCGCAAGCCATCACGGTCGCTGTTCCTGCCATCATGGTGGTGCGTGAGGCGACGGTTGAAACAATGCCTGGCACTTGATCGCTGTCACCCGTGACCAGAACAATGGATGACAAGGGAATGCCGAGCTTGTCGGCCACCAATTTGGGATAGATATCGTGCACGCCCTGCCCCATGCCTTGGGCCCCCAGGTGCAGGGCAACGCGTCCATCCTCCATCATGCGAATGTCTGCAGGTTCTTCCAGAATACCGCCCGCCACCTCCAGAAAGGAACACACGCCAATGCCGCGCAAGAGTCCCTGACTGGCTGCAATTTCTCGGCGCTTCTCAAACCCCTGCCAATCGGCCAGTGCGACAGCCTTGTTCATGACCGTCTCAAATTCACCCGAGTCGTAGGTCAAGCCATTGGCAGCGTGATAGGGCATGGCTGTTGCGGGGACAAAATTTCGACGGCGTAATTCAAGCCGGCATAGGCCCAGGGCATGAGCCGCCTCGTCCATCAGTCGCTCAACCAAATAGATGGCCTCGGGCCGACCTGCCCCTCGGTAAGGGCCCCCAGACATCACATGCGTGTGAACCAGACGCGAACGCATCGACACAGCAGGCACACGATACACACTGGACAAACAGTTGTAGATGTTCATCGTGCTGACCACCGCGATGTAGCCCGATGTATAGGCGCCAATCCCGCACAGCACATCGGCTTTCAAACCGAGGATGTTGCCCTCGCGATCAAATGCCATCGCACCCTTCAAATGGGTGTTGCGTCCATGGGTGTCGGTGAGAAAGCATTCCAGGCGAGTGGCCGTCCATTGCACTGGCGCGCCGACCAGCCGACTGGCCAACAACAACGCCGCGTGCTCGGGATAGGTCTGCGATTTCAGGCCAAAACCTCCTCCTACATGGGGGGTCAAGACCCGGATTTTTTCGGGTGCAATGTGGAAAACCTGATTCGCCAACACATTTTGAACCGTCTTCACGCCCTGCGTGCTGGCGACCAGCGTGTAGCGGTCCACACTGGCGTCATAGTGGGCCAGTGCTGCCCGAGGTTCCATCGGGGAGCCCGTCAGCATCGGATCAGACAACACAATCTCTTCCACATGGTGTGCTTGGCGGAACACGTCGTTCAAAGCCGCCGCATCACCCATCGACCAATCCATGGCGATATTGTGGGGAACGTTGCTGTGAACTTGTGGCGCGTTTTCATCAATCGCCGCCTGCAAGTCCGTGACACATGGCAACGACCGGTAGTCGACAACCACCTGCTCTGCAGCATTCATCGCCTGCTCAAGGGTCTCTGCCACGACGAGCGCCACAGGCTCCCCAACATGCCGGACACGGTCCGATGCCAGCACGGGCATGCCAGAGGCATGCATGGCCTGCCCATCAGACCCTTTCATGATGACCAAGGGAGAGATTCGCCCCAATCCGGCGGCCACGACATCCTTGGCACTCAAAACGCCTCGCACACCCGGCATGGCGGCAGCAACTTCGGTGTCCACGCTCAGAATCTCTGCATGTGCCCAGGGGCTGCGCACAAAGCTTGCATACAGTTGTCCAGGCATGGACACATCGCTGGTGTAACAGCCTTTACCTTGAACCAGCTCGCGGGCTTCATCATGGTCACCCGCTTGCGCACTTGAAAACTTGAAACTCGTTGCACTCATGGTAATTGGGCCAATCTCAGAATGTGGAAATGATCGCAGGATCATCACTTGGACTCACTCGGGATAACACCAAGTTGTCGATGTGATTTTCAACCGATCATCCATACATCATCCATTTTTCAGGATAACCCTGCACACATCATGAAAGACATCTCCATCGACAGTCAGCCCCAAGTGGTCACGTTGACACTGACGCGTGAACACGCCGGCAACATGTTTGATCTACCCATGATCCATGAGATGACCCGACAAATTCAGGCGGCTGCCGACCATGCACACTGTGTTGTGATTCGAGGCGCTGGCCCTGACTTTTGCCGTGGTCGAGATCCCGGCACGGCAGGTCCTCACCCCACGCCCATGGCCTTGCGAGACAACCTGCTCTCCCCCATCATGGGCCTGTATGACGCCATCAAGTTTTCAAAAATTCCGGTGATTGCTGTCGTGCAAGGACAAGCCTTGGGCCTGGGTTGCGCCATCGCCGGTGTCTGCGACTTGACCATTGCCGATGAAAGCGCCCTGTTTCAATTGCCGGAAATGGAATACCACCTGCCGCCGACGCTGGCCATCTCTGCCATTCTTGACAAAATTGGCAAAAAATCCACCGCCTGGATGGCTTATTCACTCGACAAACTTGACGCCTACCGCGCCCGTGAAATGGGCCTGATCAACACAGTGGTTCCTGTTGGCCAACTCGATGCAGAGTTGCAACGTGTTTTGGCCACGCTGACGCAACGTGATTTGATGGCCGTCATGGCTGTCAAGGAATATCTGAATTTTGCCCCTGAAACCGGTTTGGCTGTTCGCTCCATGGCCAGCAACCTGTTGGCATTGGCGCTCTCCACACAAGCTGCCCGCAAGAATTCCTGAGGCTGTCATGGCGCCCATGGAATTTGTCCTCGAAGAGGCCACGATAGACGATCTGCACGCTGCGATTTGCCAAGGCCGAACCACGTGTACCCAAGTGGTACAACGCTACATTGAGCGATGCCAGCGCTACAACGGCGTTGCCACTGCCTTGGTCACTGCCGATGGCACAGCGGTGTCGGAGAACTTGACCGGATCCATTCGCGCACAACACACGTTGGTGTTTCCGACCCATACCATCCCTGTCTCCGAAGTTCTTCCCGATTTCCATCAGTATGAAGGCCCACCCCTTGATTTAGGGTACATGGATGCCTCTGCGTCCGATCCTGCGGTGCATCAGCAAATGGGAATGGTTCAAGGTATTCCTCAAGCGGGTCAACTGAACGCGCTGTCGACTCTGAATATTCGGGGAGAGCGCTCGGTGACTTGCAAGGGTGAATTTGATCGCCACCCCAGTCTGGGCCCCCTGCCACCGGGTGCCCCACCGGCCTGCGACATCTTTCGCCATTATCCGGATGCGCTGGAACAGGCGGCAGCCCTGGATGCCGAATGGGGCAACCAACCCGACCTGAAGAAGCTGCCCCTTTTTGGTGTTGTGTTCTCATTCAAGGATGCATTTGATACCAAAGACATGCGCTCGACAGGGGGAGGAGATGCCGCCTATGACATCGACTTTCCAGCCAGAGATCACCGCCTGGTGGACCAGCTCCGCCAAAAAGGGGCCATCATCTTCGCCAAGGCCCTCATGACGGAATACAACGGTCGTGCGGGAGACCCTGGCGGTGAGCACCACCCAGAAAAAGTCTTTCCATCCCTGTTGGGGTTTCAGCGCAGCACCTGGGGGGGGACCCCCGTCAACCCTTACGACACCACCCGCTCTGCATCACTGGGATCGAGCTCTGGCTCGGGGGTCTCCGTCAGCGCCAATTTGGTCATGGCCAGTTTGGGGGAGGAAACGCGGATGTCCACGAGAGGCCCCGCCAACCACAATGCTGTTGCGCTCATCCTCCCGCACAAGGCCATGTTGGGCTTTGACGGTGGGGCCATCGGCGCCGATATTTACTGTGACCGCACAGGCATTTTGTGCCGAACCTTGTCGGACTGCGCCAAAGTCTTGGACGCCTTGAAAGATCCCGTCGATGGGTATTACGACGCGCGTGACCCCTACACAACGGTTCCACGCTCGAGTGTTCTTGAGAATTACAGCCAGCATCTGTCTTCGCAAGCCCATGCGGGCGCCTTGCAGGGCATGCGCATTGGTGTCATCCGGGAGTCGATGCTGACGGCGGGGAGTTTGGCTGCCCAACCCATCACACAGGCTGCGGCCAAGGAAATTCAGACGATTCTTGGCGATCATTTGAAAGCCACCCTGGTCGAATCATCAGATCCGCTGTGGCAAGCCGACCCACGCTGCGAAAAAATGCGCGTGGATTATCGGCAAGCACTGGCAAAGCTGGTTCCGGTCTTCATGCCCGATTTGCTTTTCCGACTGGATCCCCAAGGACAGCCAGTTTTCAAGGAGTTTGCCGAGCACATTGAGCCCACGGAATTTGCGCCGGGCATCTTTCACGGCACAGGCACCATGAAGGCCATTGACTACATGGTGGCGTTGTCAGATTTGCGCATCACCCCCCCGTCCAATTTAGACGTCTCGACGGTTCAGCAACAAATGCTGGCCAATGGCTTTCGATTTCACATCAGTCAATACCTCGCACGAAGAGCCGAAGACTGGCAAGCGTTGGGCTTGCATGAAAGCCTGAATGATTGGTCTGCCTTGAATCGACGGTCAAAATTTTGGGGCGATGATCAGCGCGCCGCCTTTCTAAACTGGGAAGACGTTTCCGATCCTCGAAACCCCTTGGGCGGCAGACAAGGCGTTGACGAGCGCATCATGCTGCGCGAATTGCTGCGCCGGGTTGACATGATGGTCATCTACGAAAACCAATTGGATGCCCTGGTCAGGCTTCACACACCCTTGCCGCCTGGCGTCATCGGTGGGGCAGACGAGCCGGGTCTGATTGACCGGCTGCGGTACGAGCATTTTTTTGGGCCCAACGCCGGCCTCACCGAAATACTGGTCCCCGCAGGGTATGTGGATGTGGCCTATGACGCGCGATTTGCGTTGGCAGAAAACAAACAACGCTACGAAGCGGTCGCCAGTCAGACTCCCACACATCTAGCAGCGCCAGGCTTGCCCTTCTCATTGGTTTTTCGGTCGGAACCTGGCAAGGAAGATCTCGCTTTGCGCATTGCCAGTGCGTATGAACAAGCGTCACGCCGCAGGATACCACCGCCTTTGTTTCCCTAGCTTTCACAGGGGCAGATCGGTGGCGGAATGCGACGAAAACGTCAGCGCAACTCAGGAAGACGGGTGCGGGGTTTTTTGACCAATGGAGGGGGTAAAAATGTGGTGCGTGGTGAGGGTTTCGAACCCCCGACCCCCGCCGTGTGAAGGCGATGCTCTACCACTGAGCTAACCACGCAAGCTTTGCCGTTGCAGCAAAGACCAATATTATGCCACAGGATTTTCCAGGGCCCGCCAGACGGATTTGCCGCCGCTGGCTTTGTCGATCTGCTTCATGACGTCGTCGTGGGCGGCCAGTTCGTGCTCGCTGGCGCTCAGCACCGGCAGGTCAAACTGGCTCAGGTCCAGGCGCTCCAGAGAAGAGCCCTGAGAGACGTCGTCCATCACGTCGATCAGCAAGGCATCCTGTCCGCGTGTCATGTTGATGTACACATCGGCCAGCAACTCGGCATCCAGCAAGGCCCCGTGCAGGGTACGGCCCGAGTTGTCCACGTCGAGGCGGTCGCACAGCGCATCCAGCGAGTTGCGCTTGCCGGGAAACAAGTCCTTGGCCATCTGCAGACTGTCAATGATGTTGGACACCACCTGCGTGATGGGACCTCGCCCTATCAACTCGAGTTCCTTGTTCAAAAACCCCACGTCGAAGGCGGCGTTGTGGATGATGACTTCCGCATCAGCCAGATAGTCCAGCAATTCGTCCGCCACTTGCGCAAATTTGGGCTTGTCGCGCAGGAATTCGTTGCTGATGCCGTGCACCTTGAGTGCATCCTCGTGGCTGTCTCGCTCGGGGTTGAGGTAGAAATGCTTGTTGTTGCCGGTGAGTTTGCGGTGCAGCAATTCCACGCAGCCGATTTCGATGATGCGGTCACCGTTGTCGGCAGACAGGCCGGTGGTTTCGGTGTCCAGAATGATCTGTCGCATGGCTGTCTCTCAGTGGTTCTCGCGCGCGTGGTTGATGGTGTAGCGCGGAATCTCGATGGTGAGCGGCGTTTGGCCCACGATCACCTGGCAGCTCAGGCGCGAGTTGGGTTCCAGACCCCAAGCGCGGTCCAACAGGTCTTCCTCATTCTCCTCGGCAGGTGTCAGGGTGCTGAAGCCCTCGCGCACGATGACGTGGCAGGTGGTGCAAGCACAACTTTGATCGCACGCATGCTCGATGGGAATCTGGTTGTCCAGCAGTGCCTCGCACAGGGTGTTGCCCGGCAACGAATCGATCTGGGCGCCCTGCGGGCAAAACTCGGGATGCGGCAGAATTTTGATGGTGGTCATCACAGGGTCTCGATGTGTTGGCCCGCCAGCGCTTGCTGGATGCCTCGGTTCATGCGCTGGGCCGCAAAGGCTTCCGTGCCTTTGGCCAGGGCGTCGGTCGCGGCTTCGATGGCAGCGGCATCGTCGAGCGATTTGGCTTGCAACGCAGCCGCCATCAGATCGTCCATCTTGCGGCGCTCATCGGCCGTGAGCAAATCGCCATCGGACTGCAGTGCACTCTGTGTGGCCAGCCACAGCCGGTCGGCGTCAAGCCGGGCTTCGGCAAGGGCTCGCGCCTTCATGTCTTGTTCCGCAGTGCTGAAACTGTCTTGCAGCATGCGCGCAATGTCCTCATCGTTCAAACCATAAGATGGCTTTACCTCGATGCTGGCCTCGACCCCACTGCCCTGCTCCCGCGCACTCACTTGCAACAAGCCGTCCGCATCCACCGTGAAAGTGACGCGAATGCGCGCTGCACCAGCCGACATGGGCGGAATGCCTCGCAACTCAAAGCGCGCCAGGCTGCGGCAGTCGACCACCAGGTCGCGCTCGCCCTGTACGACGTGCAAGGCCAGCGCCGTCTGCCCGTCACGGTACGTGGTGAAGTCCTGCGCCATGGCGGTGGGGATGGTCTGGTTGCGCGGGACGATGCGCTCCACCAGTCCGCCCATGGTCTCAATGCCCAGGGACAACGGAATCACGTCCAGCAGCAGCAATTCGCCGTCGGGGTTGTTGCCGGCAAGCTGGTTGGCCTGGATGGCCGCCCCCAGCGCCACCACCTCGTCCGGGTTCAGGTCGGTCAGGGGCTGACGACCAAACAGTTGCCCCACGGCGTGCTGAATATGGGGCATGCGGGTGGAACCGCCCACCATCACCACCCCTTGCACCTCAGCTGCCGAGACCTTGGCGTCGCGCAGGGCCTTGCGCACAGCGCTCAAGGTGCGTTGGGTCAGTGTGGCGGTGGCCGCTTCAAAGTGCGCACGGTCCACTGCAAGAGACACAGCACCATCGGAAAGATCGGCCTGGAACATCGCCTGGGGTTGGGCCGACAAGGCTTCCTTGCAGGCACGCGCCGCCACCATGACCGAGGCCTTGTCTTGCGCGGTGTGCGCCTGACGTCCTGAGGCGTTGAGCACCCAGTCGGCCAGGGCGCGGTCGTAGTCATCACCGCCGAGCGCAGAGTCGCCGCCGGTGGAGAGCACTTCAAACACCCCGCGCGTCAACCGCAAGATGGAAATGTCAAAGGTACCCCCACCCAAATCGTAAATAGCGTAGAGGCCCTCGCTGGCATGGTCCAGCCCGTAGGCGATGGCCGCCGCCGTGGGCTCGTTGATGAGACGCAGCACGTTCAAGCCGGCGAGTTGGGCCGCATCCTTGGTGGCCTGTCGCTGGGCATCGTCAAAATAGGCGGGCACGGTGATGACAGCCCCGTAGAGGTCATCGTTGAAGGTGTCTTCGGCGCGGTAGCGCAAGGTGGCCAGGATTTCGGCGCTGACCTCCACTGGCGATTTTTCTCCGGCGCGGGTTTGCAACGACAGCATGCCGGCCTTGTCCACAAACTGGTAGGGCAGTTGCTCGCGATGGGCGATGTCAGCCAACCCGCGTCCCATGAAGCGCTTGACGGACACCAGTGTGTTGGTCGGATCCTGTGACTGCGCAGCCAGCGCATCGTGGCCGATGTGACGGCCTCCGCCCTCCAGGTATCGCACCGCTGAGGGCAAAATCACACGACCTGCTGCGTCTGGCAAGCATTCGGCGACACCGTGACGCACGCTGGCCACCAGGGAATGCGTGGTACCCAGGTCAATGCCGACGGCGATGCGTCGCTGATGGGGATCGGGGGCCTGCCCCGGTTCGGAAATCTGTAACAGCGCCATAGACGCTATTGTCGCCTCTACTGAGGGTCCATGCTGTCCATCCGGGTTTCAACATCGCGTAAAAACCGTTCGATGAACATCAGGCTGCGCACGTGTTGAGCAGCAGCGGGAGCGTCTTGCTGCACATCGAGCAGCGTTTCGCAGGCTTGCAAAGCCTCACGCCGGGCCTGCATCACCTCGTCATGCAGCATGTCGAGCCTGGGGAGACCATCGGCTTCTTCGAGCGCCTCACGCCAGCCCATTTGCTGCATGAGAAAGGCTGGTGGCATGGCCGTGTTGTTCTCGGCCTGGATGGGCGCGCCTCGCAACTCGCACAGATAGGCGGCACGCTTGAGCGGGTCTTTCAGTCGCTGATGGGCCTCGTTGATACGCACCGACCACTGCATGGCCACGCGCTGGGCCGCTGCCCCCTGCGCAGCAAATCGATCCGGGTGCGCTTGGCGCAGCAAGTCTTTCCAACGCGTGTCGATGTCAGCCGTCGATTGCGCGAAGCGGCGCGGAAGCTCGAACAGGGTGAAGTCGTCGGCGGCCAGTTCGGGCAACGCCTGCGAAGGCGTGCTCACCTCAGACCCGGAAGGACTCGCCGCACCCGCAACGGTCGCGCTCGTTGGGGTTGTTGAAGCGAAAACCCTCGTTGAGACCTTCGCGCACGAAATCCAGTTCGGTGCCGTCGATGTAGGCCAGGCTCTTGGGGTCGACCAAGACCTTGACGCCGTGATCTTCGAATATCACGTCCTCGGGCCCCATGTCGTCCACGTACTCCAGCTTGTAGGCCAGGCCTGAGCAACCCGTGGTTTTGACGCCCAGACGCACGCCCACACCCTTGCCTCGTTTGCTGAGGTAGCGGTTGACGTGCCGTGCAGCGGCTTCGGTCAGGGTAACAGCCATGCCATCCTCAATGTGCGTGCTTCTTTTTGTAATCGTCCACAGCCGCCTTGATGGCGTCCTCCGCCAGGATGGAGCAATGGATCTTGACCGGCGGCAATGCCAGCTCTTCAGCGATCTGGGTGTTCTTCAGAGCTGCGGCCTCGTCGAGGGTTTTGCCCTTGACCCATTCGGTCACCAGTGAGGACGAGGCAATGGCCGAGCCACAGCCGTAAGTCTTGAAGCGCGCGTCTTCAATCACACCGGTGCTCGGGTTGACCTTGATTTGCAGCTTCATCACGTCGCCACAGGCGGGCGCGCCCACCATGCCGGTCCCGACGGACTCGTCGCCCTTGTCGAACGAACCCACGTTACGAGGGTTTTCGTAATGGTCAATGACTTTGTCGCTGTATGCCATGAATAACTCCGTGTCTCGGTATCAGAGGGGTGAAGCTCAGTGAGCGGCCCATTGGATGGTGCTGATATCGATGCCTTCTTTGTACATGTCCCACAAGGGGCTCAGGTCGCGCAGCTTGGCCACATTCTGTCGAATGGTCTCAATCGCGTAATCAATATCCGCTTCGGTGGTGAAGCGGCCAATGGTGATGCGCAGGCTGCTGTGCGCCAACTCGTCGCTGCGGCCCAGGGCGCGCAGCACATAGCTGGGCTCCAGACTGGCCGAGGTGCAGGCCGAGCCAGACGACACCGCCAGCCCTTTAATCCCCATGATCAGTGACTCGCCCTCGACATAGTTGAAACTGATGTTGAGGTTGTGGGGCACTCGCTTGTCCAGGTGACCGTTGATGAAGACCTGCTCGATGTTCTGCAAGCCCTTGACCAGCCGCTCGTGCAGCGCACGGGCATGGGCGAGGTCTTGCGCCATTTCCTCACGGGCGATGCGAAAGGCTTCGCCCATGCCCACACACTGGTGCGTAGGCAAAGTGCCGCTGCGCATGCCACGCTCATGACCACCCCCGTGCATTTGCGCCTCCAGGCGCACGCGCGGCTTGCGACGCACATACAGCGCACCGATGCCTTTCGGACCATAGGTTTTGTGCGAGGCCAGGCTCATGAGGTCGACCGGCAGATCGGCCAGATCGATGGCCACCTTGCCGGTGGCCTGCGCGGCGTCCACATGGAACAACACCCCGCGCTCGCGACACAAGGCACCAATGGCCGGAATGTCCTGAATGACGCCGATCTCGTTGTTGACGAACATGACGCTGACCAGAATCGTGTCGGGGCGCATGGCAGCACGAAGTGCCTCCAGGTCAATCAGGCCGTCGGCCTGCACGTCCATGTAGGTGACCTCGAAGCCCTGCCGCTCCAGTTCACGCATGGTGTCAAGTACCGCTTTGTGCTCCGTCTTGACGGTGATGAGGTGCTTGCCCTTGGACTGGTAGAAATGCGCCGCGCCCTTGATGGCCAGGTTGTTGGACTCGGTGGCGCCAGAGGTCCAGACGATCTCGCGTGGGTCGGCCCCGATCAGAGCGGCCACATCGGCACGGGCTTTTTCGACGGCCTCTTCGGCCTCCCACCCCCAGGCGTGGCTACGTGACGCAGGATTGCCATGGTGCTCGCGCAGCCAGGGAATCATGGCGTCGACCACACGCGGATCGACCGGCGTGGTGGCCCCATAGTCCATGTAAAGGGGTAAGTGCGGTGTGGTGTCCATGGAATCAGCAAGCAATCAGCAAAAGAGAGAGGCGGCGGGATTTAACCCTTGGCGAAGGCATTGCCCAGGGCGAACACCGAGTTGGGAGCATTGACACGGATGGGCTTGACCACGGGGGCAGAGGAAATGGCCCGCTTGACCGCAGGCTTGTCCTCGATCTGGATGCCTTTGGCGATTTGCTCATCCACCAGTTTTTGCAGCGAGACCGAGTCCAGAAACTCGACCATGCGCTGGTTGAGTGATGACCACAGCTCATGCGTCATGCAACGGCCGGTATCACCGAGGCAGTTTTCCTTGCCGCCGCAGTGGGTGGCGTCGATGGGCTCGTCCACCGACACGATGATGTCGGCCACGGTGATCTCACTGGCCTTGCGGCCCAGGGTGTAACCGCCGCCAGGTCCGCGGGTGGACTCGACCAGGTCGTGCCGGCGCAACTTGCCGAACAACTGTTCGAGATAGGACAGGGAGATCTGCTGCCGCTGGCTGATTGCAGCCAGGGTGACAGGACCGCTGTTTTGGCGCAAAGCCAGATCGATCATGGCGGTGACGGCGAAACGACCTTTGGTGGTAAGACGCATGACAAGCTCCTTTAGGGCTTTGGCTCGACTTCGTTTGGTCGACTAATTAAGTCAAGTATAACGGAAAGCCGAATGATTTGCTCGGGTACTGTATTGTGCCGCATATTTGTCCAGGACAACAAACCAGTACAAACCCTAGGTTTATTACCCCCTGCCGACATCGTCAGCGCGCGCAGACGACGACTTGGCCCCCGCGGTAGGCAAGGTGATCACCGTGTCGTGGCCAGGCCCACCCAGTGCCTGTTCCCGTAACCGCGCCAGCTGGTCACGGACCCGGGCTGCTTGCTCGAACTCCAGCTGCCTGGCGTGTTCCAGCATGAGCTTCTCGAGCCGTTTGACTTCCCGCGCCAGGTCCTTCTCGTCCAGCGCCTCGTACTGGGAGCGCTCCAGATCGCGACGTTCCGCCTCCTGCGTGGCCTTCTCGCTGTAGACCCCGTCAATCAGGTCACGCACGCGTTTGACGATGGTGCGCGGCGTGATGCCATGTTCGCGGTTGAAGTCGATCTGGCGCTGGCGCCGCCGCTCGGTCTCATCGATGGCACGCCGCATCGAATCGGTGATTTTGTCGGCGTACAGGATGGCCATGCCCTCTTGGTTTCGCGCCGCACGGCCAATCGTCTGAATGAGGCTGCGCTCGGAGCGCAAGAAGCCCTCCTTGTCAGCGTCCAGGATGGCCACCAGGGACACCTCCGGCAGGTCAATGCCCTCGCGCAACAGGTTGATGCCCACCAACACATCGAAGGTGCCCAGTCGCAGGTCACGCAGAATTTCCACGCGCTCCACCGTGTCGATGTCGCTGTGCAGGTATCGCACCTTCACACCGTTGTCGGTGAGGTAGTCGGTCAGCTGCTCGGCCATGCGTTTGGTCAGCGTGGTGATGAGCACACGTTCATGCCGATCCACCCGCAATCGAATTTCCTGCAACACGTCGTCGACCTGGTGCGCGGCGGGACGCACCTCCACCAGGGGGTCCACCAAACCGGTGGGACGCACCAGTTGCTCCACCACTTGGCCGGTGTGCTGCTTTTCGTAGTCGGCAGGGGTGGCGGACACAAACACCAGCTGACGCATGCGTCGCTCGAACTCCTCTAGCTTGAGCGGACGGTTGTCGAGGGCACTGGGTAGACGGAATCCGTACTCCACCAAGGTGGTCTTGCGGGCGCGGTCGCCGTTGTACATGCCGCCAAACTGCCCCATCAGCACATGGCTCTCATCCAGGAACATCAACGCGTCCTTGGGCAGGTAGTCGGTGAGCGTGCTCGGTGGCTCGCCTGGCTGGGCGCCGGAGAGATGCCGGGTGTAATTCTCGATGCCCTTGCAGTGCCCCACTTCAGAAAGCATCTCGAGATCGAAGCGGGTGCGCTGTTCCAGCCGCTGCGCCTCCACCAGTTTGCCCATGCCCACCAGCTGATCCAGTCGCTCCTTGAGTTCGAGCTTGATGGTATCCACCGCCGCCAGTATGCGGTCACGGGGCGTCACATAGTGGCTCGAGGGGTAGACAGTGAAGCGCGGGATCTTTTGGCGAATGCGGCCGGTGAGCGGGTCGAAGAGTTGCAGGCTTTCGATTTCGTCATCAAAGAGTTCGATGCGAATGGCCAACTCGCTGTGCTCAGCCGGAAACACATCGATGGTGTCGCCACGCACGCGAAAACGTCCGCGGGTGAAATCGTGGTCATTGCGCTCGTACTGCATGCGCACCAACTGACCGATCACCTCGCGTTGGCCCAGCTTGTCGCCGACTCGCAGCGTCATCACCATGCGGTGGTAGCTCTCGGGCTCACCGATGCCGTAAATGGCCGAGACGGTGGCCACGATCACCACATCGCGCCGCTCCAGCAGGCTTTTGGTGCACGACAGCCGCATCTGCTCGATGTGCTCGTTGATGGCGCTGTCCTTTTCGATGAACAAGTCGCGCTGCGGCACATAGGCTTCGGGCTGGTAGTAGTCGTAGTAGCTCACAAAGTACTCCACCGCGTTGTGCGGGAAGAACTCGCGAAATTCGCTGTAAAGCTGCGCGGCCAGGGTTTTGTTGGGCGCATAGATGATGGCCGGTCGTCCCAGGCGGGCAATCACGTTCGCCATGGTGAAGGTCTTGCCCGAGCCGGTCACCCCCAGCAGGGTCTGGAACATCTCGCCATCGCGCACCCCCTCAACCAGCTTCTCGATGGCTTGCGGCTGGTCTCCTGCAGGCGGATACGGCAGGTACAGCTCGAAGGGCGAGCCCTCGAAACGCTCGAAGTGGCCTGTCTCGCCAGCCGAGGCGGTTTCGGGGACGACTTGGGGCGCAGACGGGGCGGGCGATCGGGTAGCGGGCATGTCTTAAAATCTTGGGCGAACCGTATAGCGTAGCGCACTTGCGCATCCAGTTGTTGCGGCTCCCGAGCCTTAACCCCTTTTCCCTCTCTCCTTTCCGATGCAAGGAACGACGATGTCCATGTTTTCTGCCGTCCAGATGGCCCCCCGCGACCCGATCCTGGGTCTGAACGAGCAATTTGCCGCCGACACCAACCCCAACAAGGTGAACCTCGGCGTCGGGGTCTATTTCGACGACAACGGCAAGCTGCCCCTGCTGAAGTGCGTGCAACAGGCCGAAGCCAGCCTCATGAAAACGCCCACCGCGCGCGGCTACCTGCCGATCGACGGTATCGCCGCCTATGACGCCGCCGTGAAAGGCCTGGTGTTTGGCGCCGACTCAGAACCGGTCAAGAGCGGCCGCGTGGCCACTGTGCAAGGTCTGGGCGGAACGGGTGGCTTGAAAATCGGCGCGGACTTCCTGCGCCACCTGCTGCCCAGCGCCAAGGTGCTCATCAGCGACCCGAGCTGGGAAAACCACCGCGCCCTGTTCACCCAGGCCGGCTTCACGGTGGACACCTACGCTTACTACGACGCTGCCAAGCGCGGGGTGAACTTTGAGGGCATGCTGGCCTCGCTGCAAGCGGCCCCGGCCGGCACCATTGTGCTATTGCATGCCTGCTGCCACAACCCGACCGGCTATGACATCACCCCGGCGCAGTGGGACCAGGTGATCGACCTGATCAAAGCCCGCGGCCTGACTCCCTTCCTCGACATGGCCTACCAGGGCTTTGGCGAAGGCATTGCCGAAGACGGCGCGGTGGTGGGCAAGTTCGTGGCCTCCGGTCTGACCTTCCTGGTGTCTACCTCGTTTTCCAAGAGCTTCAGCCTGTACGGCGAGCGTGTAGGCGCCCTGTCGGTGCTGTGCACCAACAAGGAAGAAGCCGACCGGGTGCTATCGCAGCTCAAGATCATGGTGCGGACCAACTACTCCAACCCGCCCATCCACGGGGGTGCCGTGGTGGCTGCTGTCTTGAACAACCCCGAGCTGCGCTCTCTGTGGGAACAGGAACTCGCCGAAATGCGGGTCCGCATCAAGCTCATGCGCAAGCAGTTGGTGGAGGGTTTGAAGGCCGCCGGTGTGCAACAAGACATGAGTTTTATTGCCCAGCAGGTGGGCATGTTCAGCTACTCAGGCCTGAGCAAAGATCAGATGGTGCGCCTGCGCAACGAGTTTGGCGTGTATGGCACGGACACCGGCCGCATGTGTGTGGCAGCCGTCAACAGCAAGAACATCGCGCACGTGTGCGCCTCGATTGCCCAGGTTCTGAAGTAAGGCGCCTCAGCTCCAGACCACAGACCGCATGGCCACGGACCCGGCCTGGAAGCGGTCGTTGAAATAGCTGGGCGTATCGTCCTCGCGCGTGGCGCCTGCAGCCACCAGCAACGGCAGGTAATGTTCGTGACTGGGATGCGCCAGGCGCGCCGTGTCACCCAGCCTGGTGTAGTCGCACAGGGCCTCAGGCCTTCCAGCACTGATCTGCGCGGCCACCCACTGGTCGAACTCAGCTGTCCACTCAAAGGCCTGGTCCGGGTAGGCGGACCACTGCATCAGACGCAGGTTGTGCACCGTGTTGCCACTGGCCACGATCAGCACCCCTTCGTCGCGCAGCGAGACCAGTTGTCGCCCCAGCGCAAAGTGCTCGGTGGTGGGACGGCTCAAGTCAATGCTCAGTTGAACAACAGGAATATCTGCCTCGGGGAACATGGGTTTGAGCACGCCCCAGCTGCCGTGGTCCAGGCCCCATTCGTGGTCGTCGAGCATCAAGGGCTCACCACTGGCCGGCTGGCGCACGGCTTGGGCGATGCGGGCCGCCCAGGCCGGGTCACCCGGCGCCGGGTATTGCTGCTCGAACAGCGCCTGCGGAAAGCCCCCGAAGTCATGGATGGTGCGGGGTTGTGCCATCGCGGTGAGGCAAAAACCACGGGTCATCCAATGCGCCGAAATACACACAATAAGGCGGGGTCGGGGCCAGCGCCCACCGTCGGCGAATGCCTGCCCCAGCTGGACCCACCCTTGGTGAAACTCGTTGTCTTCAATGACGTTCATGGGGCTGCCATGCCCCAGAAACAGGACGGGTTGGCGTGATCGGGCGGAAGAGGTGGCGGACATGATGCATACCCAGGTCTGAGCGAAGGTTCTGCGCAGGCCAGGTCTCTGACCGGGATTCCACTGGACTGCACCGTGCCAACATCATGCCTGCTTTGACGGTGACAAATTGGAGGCTGGCCTCCAATCAGGCAGGGGTAAAACTGCTATATTGCGATGCAACAATCTCCGGCAACACCATTTCCATGCTGTATCAAATTTACGAAACCCAGCGCTCCCTCATGGAGCCGTTTGCCGACTTTGCGCAAGCCGCCTCCAAGCTCTACAGCAATCCGCTTTCTCCCCTGGGGCAGTCTCAGGTGGCGCAGCGCATTTCCGCCACCTACGATTTGCTGTACCGCCTGGGCAAGGACTACGAAAAGCCGGCCTTTGGTATCGATTCGGTCAAAGTCAATGGTGTGGATGTCGCCATTCACGAGCGAGTGGAGGTCGACAAACCGTTTTGCGAACTCAGGCGCTTCAAGCGCTTCAGCGATGACGCGGGCACCCTGACCCGTCTGAAGGGTCAGCCCGTGGTGCTGGTGGTGGCCCCGCTGTCGGGTCACTACGCCACGCTGTTGCGCGACACCGTCCGCACCATGCTGTCCGACCACAAGGTCTACATCACCGACTGGAAGAACGCTCGCATGGTGCCGCTCACCGAAGGCGAGTTCCACCTGGACGACTATGTCAACTACGTGCAGGAATTCATTCGACACCTGCAAAAGCAGTATGGCAACTGCCACATCATGAGCGTGTGTCAGCCCACCGTGCCGGTGCTGGCGGCCGTGTCGCTGATGGCCTCGCGCGGCGAGAAAACCCCGCTCACCATGACCATGATGGGCGGTCCCATCGATGCCACCCGTTCGCCCACGGCGGTCAACAACCTGGCGATGAACAAGAGCTACAGTTGGTTTGAGAACAACGTCATCTACCGAGTGCCTCAAAATTTTCCTGGCGCGGGTCGACGTGTGTACCCAGGCTTTCTGCAGCACACCGGCTTTGTGGCCATGAACCCCGATCGCCACCTGAGCAGTCACTACGACTACTTCCAGGACCTGATCAAGGGCGACAACTCCAGCGCCGAGTCTCACCGCAAGTTCTATGACGAGTACAACGCCGTGCTCGACATGGACGCGGATTACTACCTGGAAACCATCCGCACGGTGTTCCAGGATTTCAAACTCGTCAACGGCACCTGGGATGTCCGATCGGAAAACGGTCAGATAGAGCGCGTGCGTCCGCAAGACATCACCACCACCGCCCTGCTGACGGTGGAAGGTGAGCTCGACGACATCTCCGGCTCGGGCCAGACCGAAGCCGCGCACAAGTTGTGCAGCAACATCACCCGCCACGCCTCGCATCACCTGGAGGTCAAGGGTGCCGGCCATTACGGCATCTTCAGCGGTCGGCGCTGGCGAGAAGTGGTGTATCCGCACGTCAGTGAATTCATCCTTCGGCACCCCAACGGCGCAATGCCCGCTCCAAGTGGCGTGAAGCGTCGCGGCACCTCGGCTGCGGCTGTCAAGAAAGCCCGCCCCGCGGTCAGCGCCTCGACGCCATCCGTGACACGCAAAGCGACCACGACCAAGCGCGGTACAGCAGCCCGCAAGACGTCTGCGGTCCCCAAGCCCCGCACGACTCGTCGTGCCTGAGTCAGGCAGGCAACAAGCCTGAGGCACGCTTGAGTCTCGAGCAAGACCTGCTCAACGCCCTGCCACAAACGCAGTGCACGCGTTGTGGCTACCCGGATTGCGCCGGCTACGCCCATGCGATGGTCCAAGGTGAAGCACGCATCAACCAATGCCCGCCCGGGGGCCAGGCTGGCGTCGAGCGCCTGGCGGCGCTGACGGGTCAGCCTGCCCTGCCTCTGAACGTGGAGCACGGCGCGGAAGCGCCGCGCACGGTGGTCTGGATCGACGAGAACTGGTGCATTGGTTGCACCTTGTGCATCGAGGCCTGCCCGACTGATGCCATCGTGGGCACACACAAGCGCATGCACACGGTGATCGAACCGTATTGCACCGGGTGCGAGTTGTGTCTGCCGGTCTGTCCGGTGGATTGCATCCAGGTCGAAAATGCCAGCGGTGAAGACACCGGATGGAAGGCCTGGTCTGCCGAGCAGGCGGGTCTGGCCCGTTCACGGTATGCGCAACGACAGCAGCGACTCGTACGAGCGCAGGCAGAGCATCAAAGTCGACAGGCAGAGAAGGCGCGCAACAAGTTGACCCACCTGAACGAACTCACGCACACAGACCCGCAAGACCAGGCCGCCATCGACCGCAAACGCGCCATCATCGAGGCTGCGCTGGCTCGGGCCAGGGCTCGACAGGGCTGAGCGCCGCCCCGCTTTCACCTCATGGCGGTGAAAGCATGGCCGTGAAAGCCTTGACCACCTCGGGCGGTGCCTGCACCAACTCGATCAAGACGCCCTCGCCCCCGATGGGCAACTCCTCATTGCCTTTCGGATGAACGAAGCAGATGTCAAAACCTGCCGCGCCCTGGCGTATCCCACCGGGCGCAAACCTCACCCCCTGCTCACCCAGCCAGGTGACGGCGGCGGGCAGGTCATCGATCCACAGGCCGATGTGGTTGAGCGGCGTGGTGTGCACGGCGGGTTTTTTCTCGGGGTCGAGTGGTTGCATGAGATCCACTTCAACCTTGAACGGCCCTACCCCGAGGGCGCAGATGTCCTCGTCGACATTCTCTCGCTCGCTCCTGAAGGTGCCCGTGACCTCCAGGCCAAACAGATCCACCCAGAGTTTTTGCAGCCGGTGCTTGTCCGGGCCACCGATGGCGATCTGTTGAATACCCAGCACCTTGAAGGGACGGTTCATGACAGGCCTCACTCGAACTCAACGATGACCTGGTCCACGGCCAGCGACTCACCCTTGGCGGCGACCACCTTCTTGACCACACCATCTTGCGAGGCAAAAAGCGCGTTCTCCATTTTCATGGCCTCGATCACGGCCACGCGCTCACCGGCTTGCACCTTCTGGCCCACTTGCACGGAGACCTCCGCCAGCAAGCCCGGCATGGGCGAGAGAACGAAGCGGCTCAAATCCGGCGGCGCCTTGTAGGGCATGAGGCGGTGCAATTCGGCCAGACGGGGAGACATCACCAGGGCTTCGACGCGCTTGCCGTTGTGTTGCACTTGCAGTGCCAGCGGATTTTTGGCGGTGCCACGCTCAACCTGCGCCGTGAAGGGTTGTCCGTTGACCGTGCCCCGGATGCAAATGTCGTTCAAGCGCGAATGGCTTTCCAGGGCGTAGGTGTTGCCGTTGACCTTGACCACGGCCACGCCCGGATGGGACGTGGATTCATCCACGTGCACGGGCACATAGCGATGCTGCCCTTCAGCGCCCAACTCCACCACCACGGCATCGGTCGCCACTTTCACATCGTAGCCAGGCAGCTGGCCGCTCATGCCCGCCGCACGCTCACGCGACTTGCGACGCACAAAGGCCGCCAGCGCCAACAGGAAGTCGGCGTCGTCGTGCGGGACGTCCTCGGCCCGAAAGCCTTGGCTGTAGTGCTCGGCGATGAAGCCGGTGTTGAACTGCCCGCTGACGAATTGGGGATGCGCCAGCAGTGCGGCCTGGAACGGGATGTTGGAACTGATGCCGCGGATCACGAAGCCGTTGAGGGCCTCGCGCATCTTGGCAATGGCCTCGGTACGGTCTCTGCCATGCACGATGAGCTTGGCGATCATCGAGTCATAGAACATGGGGATCTCGCCCCCCTCCTGCACGCCCGTGTCCACGCGCACCCCCAACAGGTTGCCCGTGTCCCCTTGGGTCATGGAGGTGGCCGGCGTCTGGAAGCGGACCAAACGGCCGGTTGACGGCAGGAAGTTGCGGAAGGGGTCCTCCGCATTGATGCGGCACTCGATGGCCCAGCCGTTGCGTTTGACATCGGTTTGTGTGAAGGTCAATTTTTCACCGGCGGCAACCCGAATCATCTGCTCCACCAGGTCCAACCCGGTGATGCACTCGGTCACCGGGTGCTCCACTTGCAGGCGGGTGTTCATTTCCAGGAAATAAAAATCCTGGTCCTTGCCCACCACAAATTCCACCGTGCCAGCGGACTGGTATTTCACCGCCTTGGCCAAGGCCACGGCCTGTTCGCCCATGGCCTTTCGGGTGGCGTCACTGATGAAAGGGGACGGCGCCTCTTCGATCACTTTCTGGTGGCGGCGCTGAATGGAGCACTCACGCTCGTTGAGGTACAACACGTTGCCATGGCTGTCGCCCAGAATCTGGATTTCGATGTGGCGCGGTTCCAGCACATATTTCTCGATGAACACGCGGTCATCGCCAAAGCTGTTGCGCGCTTCATTGCGACACGAGGTGAAACCTTCAAACGCCTCCTTGTCGTTGAAGGCCACGCGCAAGCCCTTGCCACCGCCGCCGGCCGATGCCTTGATCATGACGGGGTAGCCAATGCCCTTGGCAATCTCCACGGCCTTTTCAGCCGTTTCGATGGCGTCGTTGTACCCCGGGATGGTGTTGACCTTGGCTTGGTTGGCCAGCTTCTTGGAGGCGATCTTGTCGCCCATGGCGGCAATGGAGTGGGCCTTGGGGCCGATGAAGGCAATGCCTTCTTGTTCGCAGCGGGCCGCGAACTCCTCGTTCTCGGACAGGAAACCGTAGCCGGGGTGCACCGCTTCGGCACCGGTGGCCTTGCAGGCAGCGATGATCTTGTCGGCGACCAGGTAGGAATCGCGTGAGGGCGCGGGACCGAGCAGCACCGACTCGTCGGCGAGTTGCACGTGACGGGCCTCTTTGTCGGCCTCGGAATACACCGCCACGGTGGCGATGCCCATCTTGCGGGCGGTGGCGATGACGCGACAGGCGATCTCGCCGCGGTTGGCAATCAGAATTTTCTTGAACATGGTGGTGTCCTCTCGACTCACAGCGGGATGTTCCCGTGCTTGCGCCAGGGGTTCTCGATCTTTTTGTCTTTGAGCATCATCAGGGAGCGACAGATGCGCTTGCGGGTTTCATGGGGCTGAATCACGTCGTCGATATAGCCACGCGCCCCGGCCACAAACGGGTTGGCAAAGCGGGCCTTGTATTCGGCCTCGCGGGCCGCGAGTTTTTCAGGGTCGTTCTTGTCTTCACGGAAGATGATCTCCACCGCGCCCTTGGCCCCCATCACCGCAATTTCGGCATTGGGCCAGGCAAAGTTGACATCGCCGCGCAGGTGCTTGGACGCCATCACGTCATACGCGCCGCCATAGGCCTTGCGGGTGATGACGGTGATCTTGGGCACGGTGCACTCGGCGTAGGCATAAAGCAGTTTGGCGCCGTGCTTGATGATGCCGCCATATTCCTGCGAGGTACCGGGCATGAAGCCCGGCACGTCCACAAAGGTCACCACCGGGATGTTGAAGGCATCGCAAAAACGCACGAAGCGTGCAGCCTTGATGGAGCTCTTGATATCCAGACAACCGGCCAACACCAACGGCTGGTTGGCCACGATACCCACCGTCTGACCGCCCATGCGGGCAAAGCCAATCAGGATGTTCTTGGCGTACTCGGGCTGCAACTCGAAGAAGTCGCCATCGTCCACCGTCTTGGCAATCAGCTCCTTCATGTCGTACGGCTTGTTCGGGTTCTCGGGCACCAGCGTGTCCAGGCTGAGGTCGGCACGGTCGGTCGGGTCGCCACTTGGGCGCGCCGGTGCTTTTTCGCGGTTGTTGAGCGGCAGGTAGTTGTAGAGGCGACGCAGCATGAGCAGCGCCTCCACGTCATTTTCAAACGACCTGTCGGCCACACCGCTCTTGGTGGTGTGGGTCAGTGCCCCGCCGAGCTCTTCCGCCGTCACCTCCTCGTGCGTCACCGTCTTGACCACCTCGGGGCCGGTCACGAACATGTAGGAACTGTCTTTGACCATGAAGATGAAGTCGGTCATGGCAGGCGAATACACCGCACCACCAGCCGACGGCCCCATGATCATGCTGATCTGCGGAATCACACCGCTGGCCATCACATTGCGCTGGAACACTTCGGCATAGCCACCCAGAGACGCCACACCTTCCTGGATGCGGGCGCCACCTGAATCGTTGAGTCCGATGACGGGAGCGCCGACCTTCATGGCCTGGTCCATGATCTTGCAGATTTTTTCGGCATGCGCTTCCGACAAGGCACCGCCAAACACGGTGAAATCCTGGCTGAAGACAAACACCAGACGGCCGTTGATCATGCCGTAGCCGGTCACCACCCCGTCGCCAGGAATCTTGTTGTCTGCCATGCCGAAGTCGGTGCAACGGTGTTCGACAAACATGTCCCATTCTTCGAAGGTGCCCTCATCGAGCAGCACCTCGATGCGCTCGCGTGCAGTCAGCTTGCCTTTGGCGTGTTGCGCGGCGATGCGTTTCTCGCCACCGCCCAAGCGCGCTGCCGCCCGCTTTTGGTCCAGTTGTTCGTTGATGTCTTGCATGGTGATGCTCTCTGTTCTCCAGAAAAAATAAGGTCAACCCGCCGCCCGGTAGGCGTCGAGCAGTTGTCTTGCGGCGGTGGAGGCGGCCAGCTGGCCATGGCGCACGCGTTCACTCAACTCGGGCAACAGCACTTGCACGCGCGCTTGTGCGCGGAACGACTGCCTGAGGCCCGCTTCAATCCGCTCCCACATCCAGGACAGGGCCTGGCGCTCGCGGCGTTGAGCAAGTTTGCCGTTGGCCGCTTGCAGGCGTTTGAATTCACTCACGGCAGCCCAGAACGTGTCGACGCCCTGCCCCAGCAAGGCGCTGATCTTCACCACCCGAGGGTGCCAGAGGGACTCGTCATGGTGCGCGTGATCGGGATTGCCGTGCAGGCCCAGCAGCCGCAGGGCGCTGGTGATCTGCGCCTCGGCGCGCGTGGCGGCGTTGGGGTCGATATCGGCCTTGTTGATCACCACCAGATCGGCCAGTTCCATCACGCCCTTCTTGATGGCCTGCAGGTCGTCTCCCGCGTTGGGCAATTGCAGCAGGCAAAACATGTCGGTCATGTTGGCCACCGCGGTTTCGCTTTGCCCCACCCCCACGGTTTCCACGATCACCACGTCGTAGCCCGCCGCTTCACACACCAGCATGGACTCACGGGTTTTCTCGGCCACGCCCCCCAAGGTACCGCTGGAGGGGCTTGGGCGGATGTAGGCCTTGGGGTGCACGGACAAGTGCTCCATGCGGGTCTTGTCACCCAGAATGGAACCGCCCGACACGGTGGATGAGGGATCCACAGCCAGCACCGCCACCCGATGACCCAGGCCGATCAGATACAGGCCCAAGGCCTCGATGAAGGTGGATTTGCCCACGCCCGGCACCCCACTGATACCCAGCCGAAACGATCGCCCCGTGTGCGGCAGCACGCCCGACAGCAAGGCATCGGCCGAGAGTCGATGATCGGCCCGGGTGGACTCCAACAGGGTGATGGCCTTGGCCATGGCACGCCGCTGCGCGGTCGCATCGCCTTGCAGCAAGCCTTGCAGGAGTTGGTCAGGCGTCACGCGTCACCAGGCAGTTGTGTGTGTGCGTGGACGCGTTCAGCCCACGGCCTGTCGGATTTGTTCCAGTACGTCCTTGGCGCTGGCTGGAATCGGCGTGCCCGGGCCGTAGATGCCCTTGACACCCGACTCGTACAAAAACTCGTAGTCCTGGCGCGGAATCACACCGCCCACAAACACAATGATGTCATCCGCCCCTTGCTTCTTGAGCTCGGCGATGATGGCCGGCACCAGCGTCTTGTGCCCCGCGGCTAGCGTGGACACGCCCACGGCATGGACATCGTTTTCGATCGCCTGTCGCGCACACTCTTCCGGTGTCTGGAAAAGCGGCCCCATGTCGACATCAAAGCCCAGGTCGGCATAGGCGGTGGCCACCACCTTGGCACCTCGGTCATGACCATCCTGGCCGAGCTTGGCAATCATCACGCGCGGGCGACGGCCTTGTTGCTCGGCGAACTGGGCAATCTCGCCCTTGAGTTTGTCCCAGCCTTCGGCGGAGTCGTAGGCCGCGGCGTACACGCCCGTGACCTTTTGCGTGTCGGCGCGGTGGCGCCCGTAGACCTGCTCCAGCGCATCGGACACCTCGCCCACCGTGGCACGCAGGCGAATGGCTCGAATCGACAGATCCAGCAGATTGCCTTGCCCGCTCTCGGCGGCAGCGGTCAGCGCCTGGAGTGCAGCCTGCACGGCGGCGTTGTCACGCTTGGCCTTGATCTCCTTGAGGCGAGCAACCTGACCCTCGCGCACCTTCACGTTGTCCACCTCCAGGATGTCCACCGGGTCTTCCTTGGCCAGCTTGTACTTGTTGACGCCGACGATCACATCCTTGCCTGAGTCGATACGGGCCTGTTTTTCGGCAGCGGCCGCTTCGATCTTGAGTTTGGCCCAACCACTGTCCACCGCCTTGGTCATACCGCCCATGGCGTCGACCTCCTCGATGATGGCCCAGGCCTTGTCCACCATCTCCTGTGTCAGGCTCTCCATCATGTAGGAACCCGCCCAGGGGTCGATCACGTTGGTGATGTGGGTTTCTTCCTGGATGATGAGCTGGGTGTTGCGGGCGATACGGGCACTGAACTCGGTGGGCAGTGCAATCGCCTCGTCAAGCGAGTTGGTGTGCAGCGACTGGGTGCCGCCAAACACGGCCGCCATCGCCTCGATGGTGGTGCGCACCACGTTGTTGTAGGGGTCTTGCTCGGTGAGCGACCAGCCCGAAGTCTGGCAGTGGGTGCGCAGCATCAGGCTCTTGGGGTTCTGGGCGTTGAAGCCCTTCATGATGCGGCACCACAGCAGGCGCGCCGCGCGCATCTTGGCCACTTCCAGGTAGAAGTTCATGCCAATGGCCCAGAAAAACGACAAACGACCGGCAAAGTCGTCCACGTCCATGCCCTTGGCAATTGCCGTCTTCACGTACTCTTTGCCGTCGGCGAGCGTGAAGGCCATCTCGAGGGCCTGGTTGGCGCCGGCCTCCTGCATGTGGTAGCCCGAGATCGAGATCGAGTTGAACTTGGGCATGTTCTTGCTGGTGTACTCGATGATGTCGCCAATGATCTTCATCGACGGTTCGGGCGGGTAAATGTAGGTGTTGCGCACCATGAACTCTTTCAGAATGTCGTTCTGAATGGTTCCGCTCAATTTGTCCTGGCTCACGCCCTGCTCTTCAGCCGCCACCACGTAGCCAGCCAGCACGGGCAGCACCGCGCCGTTCATGGTCATCGAGACCGACACCTTGTCGAGCGGGATCTCGTTGAAGAGGATCTTCATGTCTTCAACCGAATCGATGGCCACGCCGGCCTTGCCCACGTCACCCGTCACGCGCGGATGGTCGGAGTCATAGCCTCGGTGCGTGGCCAGGTCGAACGCCACGGACACCCCCTGACCACCAGCGGCCAGGGCCTTGCGGTAGAAGGCGTTGGATTCTTCGGCGGTGGAGAAGCCGGCGTACTGGCGGATGGTCCAGGGGCGTACCGCGTACATGGTGGCTTGCGGGCCACGCAGGAAGGGCTCAAAACCCGGCAGCGTGTCGGCGTGAGGCAAGGACTGGGTGTCAGCAGCGGTGTAGAGCGGCTTGACTCGAATGCCATCGGGGGTGACCCAGTCGAGTTGACTGACGTCCCCGCCCGGGGCCGACTTGCTGGCAGCCTTGTGCCAGGCGTCCAGGGTGGCAGGGGTGAATTCAGGCGTCTTGGAGGTCATGTCGATGGCCTTTGGTCAGTGAAATGTCGGACGTTGAGGGTCTTCAACCCTCGACCGTCACGGGTGAGTTGCCAGCCCGCAACGATGTAACAGACCAGATTCTAGGTCAAATCTCGATTCGTTATTCATAATTATTGATGCATAATATTGATACAAACTGACAAATTCTCATGGCCGCCATCACCCTCACCCCCCGCGCACTCTACGAAGAAGTGGCGGAATTGCTGCGCCAGCGCATCTTCTCGCGCGAACTCGAGCCCGGCAGTTGGATCGACGAGGTGAAGATTGCAGAGGCCTACGGCATCAGCCGTACGCCCATGCGAGAGGCGCTCAAGGTATTGGCCACCGAGGGGCTGGTCACCATGAAGATGCGGCGCGGCGCCTATGTGACCGAGGTGAACGAGAAAGACCTGACCGACGTCTACCACCTGCTGGCGCTGCTGGAATCCGACGCTGCCGGCGTGGTGGCTGAGCGCGCCAGTGAGGCAGAGATGCAATCGCTGGCCGATCTGCACCAATTGCTGGAGTCAGCCCAGAACGACCGCGAGGCCTTCTTTCGCATCAACGAAGAATTTCATCAGCGCCTGCTGCAACTGGCGGACAACCGTTGGCGCGAGCAAATGGTGGCGGACCTGCGCAAGGTGATGAAGCTCAACCGGCACCAGTCTCTGCTCAAGTCCGGGCGCATCAGCGAATCCTTGCAGGAGCATCGGCTGCTGCTGCAGGCCTTGCAGTCGCGGGATGCCGTGGCGAGTGCACAGCGCATGCGCGAGCACTTTCACAGCGGGCTGGAAGCGGCGAATTGATTCGCCTGTTGACCCTTCACACCAGCCCCAATCGTGCCGAATTCGCGCGGGCGCTCACCTCGCGCGGCGAGCGATCCTTCAGATGATGATCGCTCCACACCTGACGCCAGCGCCGTGCCCCGGGCTCTCCGTGCCACAGGCCCAGCATGTGCCGGGCGATAGCAGACCACCCCACACCATGCTCGCGCGCCTCGCGCTCCATGTAGTCCACCATCGCGTGCTCCACCGCTTCTCGAACCGGTGTGCGTGAGGTCTCGCGAAAAAATCGAGCATCCCACTCGGCCATGAGCCAGGGGTTGTGATAAGCCTCGCGACCCACCATGACGCCATCCACATGCGACAGCTGGGCTTGAATATGCTCGTTGGTCTTGAGGCCTCCGTTGAGCACCAGGGTCAGCTGGGGAAACAAGCGCTTGAGTTGATACACCACCTCGTACCGCAGCGGCGGAATCTCCCGATTTTCCTTGGGCGACAAGCCCTTGAGCCAGGCATTGCGGGCGTGCACGATGAAGTGGCAGCAACCCGCCTCGCTCACCCGTGTGATGAACTCCACGACCATGTCCAGGCTTTCCAGCTGGTCCAGACCAATACGGTGTTTGACGGTGATGGGCAAGGAGGTGGCGTCACGCATCGCCTTCACGCCATCCGCCACGAGTTGGGGCTCGGCCATCAGACAGGCGCCAAAGGCACCCCGTTGCACCCGCTCGGACGGGCAGCCGCAGTTGAGGTTGACCTCGTCGTAGCCCCAGTCCTGGGCCAACCGGGCACAGCGTGCCAGATCCTCGGGCTCGCTGCCACCGAGTTGCAAAGCCACCGGGTGCTCGCTGACATCAAAACGCAAATGTCTGGGTACATCGCCATGCAGCAGCGCACCAGTGGTCACCATCTCGGTGTAGAGCCGTGTGTGCTGGGTGATCTGACGATGGAAGTACCGGCAATGCCTGTCGGTCCAGTCCATCATGGGAGCCACCGAGAGTCGCCAGGGGGAAATGTTCATGTAGGCAGGAATTTTAAGGGTCGCGCACGGTTGGGCTCTCCAGACCCTGAGGGCTGCATGACCCGAGGGGTCCTCCCCCATGCTGCGTGAAACCCGGGTTACAGCACAAGCCTGTGGGCTCCCGCATAATTTGGACGGGTCACCACCCGGGCTGCCTGGCCTGGCTGGGAACACCATCTCCAACCCTTTTTCAGGACCATCACCATGACCACACTCACCCTCGATCAGGCCCAACGCATCATCACGGCCGCCTTGCAGGCGTCCAACAAGGCCGGGTATCAGCCCATGGGGGTGGCGGTGCTCGATGCCGCTGGACAACTGATCAGCTACGCCCGTGAGGATGGAGCCAGCATGTTCCGCTTTGACATCGCACGGGCCAAGGCCTGGGGCGCCGCGGGCATGGGCGTCTCCAGCCGCACCCTGGCCGAGCGCGCCAAGGACAACCCCAACTTCTTTGTCTCCCTGTCGGCCACGTCCGAGGGGAAATTCTTGCCCCAACCCGGTGCTGTGGTGATCAAGGATGCCAGCGGCAAGATCATCGGCGCGGTCGGTGCCAGCGGCGGCACCGGCGACCAGGATGAGGAAATCTGCATCGCCGGTGTCAAGTCGGTGGGCCTGCAACACGGTTGATTCAACAGGAGTGCTCCATGGCCTATCGCCCGAAACGCAAAGTCATCATCACCTGCGCTGTGACGGGCGCCATCCACACGCCGACGATGTCGCCGCATCTGCCCATCACCCCGCAGGAGATCGCCGATGCCGCGGTCGGCGCGGCGGAGGCTGGCGCGGCGATCGTGCACCTCCATGCTCGGGACCCCAAGACCGGGCAACCCACCCAGGACCCGGCCTACTTCCGTGAGTTCGCCGGTGACATCAAGTCACGCTCCGACGTGGTCATCAACTTCACCACCGGCGGTGCGCCCACCATGGACGTGGAGGAGCGGTTGCAACCGGCGCTGCAACTCAAGCCGGAGGTGGCCTCGCTCAACATGGGCTCGATGAACTTCGGTCTGTACCCCATGCTCAGCCGCTACAAAAACTGGCAGCATCCCTGGGAAGAGCCCTACCTCGCCGGGTCAGACAGCCGCATTTTCAAGAACACCTTTGCCGACATCCAGTACATCCTGGAGTCGTGCCGTGCCAACCAGACCCGCTTTGAAATCGAGTGCTATGACCTTGGCCATCTCTACACAGCAGCGCACTTCCTGGAGCGCCAGATCGTGGAACCACCGCTCTTCATCCAGTCGGTGTTTGGCATTCTGGGCGGCATTGGTCCACACCCCGAACATGTGATGCAGATGAAGCAAACCGCCGACCGCCTGTTCGGCAACGACTATGTGTGGTCGGTGCTGGGCGCGGGGCGTCACCAGATGCCCACGGCCAACATGTCGGTCGTCCTGGGCGGCAATGTGCGGGTGGGGCTGGAGGATTCGCTGTGGGACTCCCCCGGCACACTGGCGCAGACCAACGCCCAGCAGGTTCGGCGTATCCGCTCGATCATCGAAGCGCTCTCGCTCGAAATCGCCACGCCGGATGAAGCGCGCGAAATCCTGAAGCTCAAGGGCGGCGCGAACGTCGGCTTCTGACAGCGGCGCAGGCTGCTGATGGCGTTACTGAGCCACCCAGCCGCCGTCCACGTTCCAGGCCACGCCGCAGACGTTGTCGCCAGCGGCTGAGCACATGAACACCGCGAGTCCGCCCAACTGCTCGGGGGTAGTGAAGCGCAAAGAAGGCTGTTTCTCGCCCAGCAACTCGCGCTCGGCCTGCTCGCGGCTGATGCCGGCGGCCTGGGCCCGGGCCTCAATCTGTTTTTCGACCAGCGGGGTCAGCACCCAGCCGGGACAAATGGCGTTGACCGTCACCCCGGAGGTGGCCGCTTCCAGGGCCACCGATTTGGTGAGGCCCACGATGCCGTGCTTGGCTGCCACATAGGCCGACTTGTTGGCCGACGCCACCAGGCCGTGGGTCGACGCCACGTTGATGATGCGCCCCCACTGGGCCTCGCGCATGGCGGGCAAGGCCAGACGGGTGGTGTGAAAGGCGCTGGAGAGGTTGATGGCGATCACCGCATCCCAGCGTTCGACAGGAAAGTCATCCACCGGTGACACATGCTGAATACCGGCGTTGTTGACCAGCACATCCACACGACCAAACTCGGCGGCAGCAAAGGCCATCATGTCGGCGATCTGCTCGGGCTTGGACATGTCAGCACCGTGGTAGCGCACATCCACGCCGAGGGCCTTGACCGCGTCGATGGCGGACTGGCTGTCGCCAAACCCGTTCAGAATGATGCGTGCGCCCTCTTTGGCCAATGCCAGGGCGATGCCCAGACCAATGCCGCTGGTCGATCCGGTGACCAGGGCGGTTTTTCCCTTCAGCATGCGTTCCCCCTTCAAAAAAGAAAATTGTAGAGGGAATCCCGACCTCTGTCGGTGCGGTGCGCTCAGGCGGTGGCGACGGCGTTGGTCTTCCAGCCCTGTCGAATGGCTTCGTTCACGCGAGGCATCACCTCGTGCGCCATCAACTCCATGGAGCGGCGCGCCAGCCGCGGATCGACCTGGTCCATGCCGGCATAGACCAGCTCGCCAAAATCTCCCACCTCCTCGCGCAGCGCGAGAATCTGGTCCACCACCTGGTTCACAGTGCCGCAGATGACCAGGTCATCGAGCACGCGCTCCAGGGTGAGCAGGCTGTCGTCCTCATCGGCGTGGCGCTTGAAGATGACATGGCGCTTGGACATCTTCATCTTGGTGAGCATCTGCCGGTAGTAATAGCGGTAGGGGCTGTTGGCGTCGGCCTTGCCGTAGGCCAATGCTGTGGCCTCATCGTCAGCGACAAAGATGGTGCGGGCCACGCGCCAATCGCTGGCTTTGGCCACCTGCCCCACAGACTGCTTGCCCTGGGCGTAGTTGGCCCAGTGGCTGGGCAGCCATTGCGACAGCAGGAAGTTGGCCGACATGGGGTGAAAGTCGCGCTGCCCCATGGCAATCACGCCCTTGGAGTGTGGTGCCACCACCGTGCCCACGATCTCGGGCCGGCGGTTCTGGTAAGGCTTCATCAACTCGCCGCGACCAATCGCTGGCACGCTGGTGATGCGTGTGCTGACCTTGAAGCGGTTGTCAGGGAAATCGATGTCGTAGGGCGGATCGCGCTCCCAGATGGCCAGGATGACGTCAATCGCCTCGGCAAAAATTTTGTTGCGGTCCTGGTCCAGAATGCCCAGCGCCTCGGCGTCGGAGGCCAGTGCGCCCGGGCTGATGCCAAAGATGAACCGACCCTTGGCCAGATGGTCGAACATCGCACACTGCGAGGCGATCAGCGTGGGATGCGAGTGCGACAGGTTGGACGTCCCCGTGCCCAGCATGATCTGCTTGGTGTCATTGATCAACGTGGCCTGGAACACCAGGCTGTTGGTCACGTTTTCGGCTTTGTCGGTCAGGTGTTCGCCCACGAAGGCGTCGTAAAAGCCCAGCTGGTCCGCCAGGATGATGATCTCGCGGTCTTCCTGCAGCGTTTGGGTGGTGTCCCGCTCCAGCGGGTGAAGGGGCATGGTGAAGTAACCGAGGCGCATGACATCCATCCAAACAGGGGCCAAAAGTGGTGTGATTCTGAGTCACGCCGCCCCTGGTTTCCTGTCACCAGCAAGATAGCCCAGGGAACTGCAGGGACTCTGCTCGATGTCAGCCCCAGAGCTGCGCTACATTTCGCCCATCGCCCCGCTGCTTGAAGCGGAACTGCCGCAACTGGCGCAGCAGCGCCCCCTGACAATTCGAGGTCCATCATGCGTCGTGTGTTTCGTCATGTGTCCCGCTCAGTCACGCTTGCTCTGTTGGGCGCCAGTCTGTGCTTCAGCCTGGTGGGCACCGCTCAGGCGCAGTCCTACCCCAACAAACCGATCCGGATCATCGTGCCAGCTGGCAGTGGCGACAGCTGCGACATCCTCTCCCGTCTGATAGCCCCCAAACTCACGGAACGCCTGGGGCAGGCCATCGTGATCGACAACCGAGCGGGCTCGGCAGGCCAACTCGGCCTGACCCTCATCAAACAAGCGGCCCCGGATGG
>JACCEB010743996.1_pt1 | contig 52799 bp, 42 predicted proteins | sample 7454761 | NCBI WGS metagenome assembly JACCEB01 (sample SAMN15323454, study PRJNA562643) | freshwater metagenome | isolation source: river surface water | place: USA:Blue River Watershed | collected 2017-08-18
ACGCCGAGCGCACCCGCCAGCGCATCGTGCTCCCCGGCGACCCGCCTTCCCCGATCAATCCGCCCTCCGGCTGCACGTTTCACCCCCGCTGCCCCCACGCCGTCGACAAATGCAAAGTCGGCGAGCCGCCGCTCCTCCCCGCGGAGGGCAACCGCTCCGTCCGCTGCGTCCGCCTCGGCGAGATCTGAGCGGCGCGTGCCTTTCCGCAGGGTCAAGCGTTCGACCCTGCGCCCCGACGCGCGCAACTCTCCCTCCGCGCCGCCAGGAGCCCGGAGTCCAGAGCACAAGCTCCCGACTCGCCGGGACCCGCTCCAACTTGCCGTCGCCCCTTCCTGTCTCCGGCTTTCAACTTTCAACCCTCAACTTTCAACTCCTCCGCGGCCTCTCACCTCCCCGGGCGCAAAAACCGCCCCGACGGCGCGAAATTCACGTGCCGCCCCCCGGCAAACACCGCCTGCCCCCGCACCACCGTATCGGTCACGCGCACGCGATTCGGCCGGCCCACATACGGGCTGATCCGGTGCCGCGTCCATAGCTCCTCCGCCGCGATCTCCCGCGGTTCGTCGATTTCGAACACGCAGAAATCCGCATCCTTGCCCGGTTCGATCAGCCCTTTCGCCGGCAGGTGAAACCGCCGCGCCACATTGGCCGCCAGCAACGCCGCCAGCCGCGGAAAATCCCGCGCCGCCGTGTCCGCGCATTCCGAAAGCAGCAGCTGCGCCCCGTGCTGCACGCCGCCGATCCCGCCCCAGATCGCGAAGAAATCCGGCGCGGTTTTCAGCTCCGCCGGCGCCGGCGAGTGGTCCGACCCGATCGTCTGCAACCGGCCATCGCGGACATCCTCCCACAACGCGAGCCGCCGCGCCTCGTCGCGGATCGGCGGCGCACATTTCGCCGCCGCCCCGATCCGGGCCACGTCGTCGTCGTTCAGCAGCAGGTAGTGCGGACACGTTTCCGCCGTCACGTCCACGCCGCGCTCACGCGCGTCGTGCACCAGCGCCACGCCCTCGGGGCTGCTCACGTGCACGATGTGCAGCGCACAGCCCGTCTCGCCCGCGAGTTCCGTCGCCGTGCGGATCGCCGCGAGTTCCACCTCGACCGGCCGCGAGGCCAGCCACGCGGCGGCGTCGGTCCGTCCCGCGGTTTTCTGGGCGTTCGTATACGTCGTCGCCAGCGCGTCGTCCTCCGCGTGCACCGCCACGAGCAGCCCGAGTTTCGCCGCGCGTTTCATGCCTTCGCCCAACACCCGAACATCCACGTGGGGAAAACTCTCGATGCCGCTGTTCGACATGAAGGCCTTCAGGCCGATCGCGCCCGCGTCGCGCAGCGCCGTCAGTTGATCGAGATTCCGCGGCGTCAACCCGCCCCACAGGCCGAAATCCACCATCGACTTCGCTTCCGCCAGCGCGCGCTTCTCCCGCAGCCGCGCCGCATCGAGCACCGGCGGTTCCGAGTTGAGCGGCATGTCGAAAAACGCCGTGCCGCCGCCCGCCGCCAGCGCCGCCGCCCCGGAGTCGAGCCCTTCCCATTCCGCCCGCCCCGGCTCGTTGAAATGCACGTGCGCGTCGATGATCCCGGGAAAGACATACTTGCCTTTCGCCTCGAGCACCGTCGCCGCGTCGTCGCCGATCGCGGGTGCCACCTTCACGAACTTGCCGTGCGCGACCGCGACGTCCGCCCGCGTCACGCCGCGCGGAGTCACCACCTTGCCCCCGCGCACGAGGAGATCGATTGCCGGTTTCATGATTCGTCCGCGAGCCGCAGCAGGAATTCCTCCATCACCGCCAGCGCCACGCCGATGTCCTTCGGCGCCGCCCACTCGTCCGGATGATGGCTCAGACCCTCCCGGCAACGCACAAACACCATCGCCACGGGCGCGATCGCCGCCATCGCCACCGCATCGTGCCCCGCCCCGCTCACGAGCGTCCGGCTGCGGCCCTGCACCGTCCGCACCGCCCGCTCGAGCCGCCGCTGCAATCCGACGTCGCACGCCACCGCCGCGTTGTCCTGCGTCACCTCCCACGCGAGTTCCAACCCACGCCGCCGCGCGATCTCGTCCGCCTTGCCCCGGAGGGCCGCCAACGCCCGGCGCCGCGCAGCATCGCGCGGATGCCGCACGTCCAGCGACATCACCGTGCGCCCGGAAATCACGTTCGGCGCCCCCGGCCGCGCCTCGATCATGCCGACCGTCGCGACAAGCGGCCCGTTCCGCCGGGCGAGCCGCTCGACCACGCCGACGAACTCCGCCGCTCCCGCGAGCGCATCCCGGCGCAGCGCCATCGGCGTCGTCCCCGCGTGCCCCGCTTTTCCGGTCCACGTCAGCCGCGCGCGCGTCTGCCCCGCAATTCCCGCCACGACGCCCACCGCGAGATCTTCCGCCTCGAGCACCGGTCCCTGCTCGATGTGCACCTCCACATAGCCCAGCCGACTCTCTTTCGCCGGCGGCCGCGGCGCCACGAACTTCCCGCCGCCCCACGCTTCCAACGCCTGCCGCACGGAAACGCCCGCCGCATCGCGCACCGCGAGATCCGTCGCGCGCAGCGTCCCCGCGAAGCCCTTGCTGCCGAGATACGCACTCGCGAACCGCACGCCTTCCTCCTCGGAAAACCCCACGACTTCCACCGCGAAGGGCAACGGCGCCTTCCGCCGCCGCCGCACTTCCTGCAACGCCACGATCGCCAGCAGCACGCCCAGCGCGCCGTCGAAGCGTCCCGCATCGCGCACCGTGTCGAGATGCGAGCCGAGCACGAGCGTCCCGCCGCCCGCCGTCGCACCCGGCAGCCGGCCGATCACATTGCCCACCGCATCCTCCCGCACCTCGAGTCCGGCTTCGCGCATCCACGCCGCCACGCGGTCGTTCGCCCGCCGCATCGCGGGCGAGAGAAACGTCCGCGTGAGCTTGCCGGGCTCGTCGCTGATCCGGCCCAGCTCCTCGAGCCAGCGCACGAGTTGTCGCGTCGCCGCCGTCATCTCAGCTGCCGCGATACGTGCTGTAGGCCCACGGCGTCACGAGGAGCGGCACATGATACCCGGCAGTCGGATCCACGATCCGGAAATACACCGCCGCATGCACGAAGAACGTCGTGGGCTCCCCGCGCCGCGCAAAGTAATCCTGGATCCTGAACACGAGCTGATAGTCCCCCGCCTTCAGCTCGTCGCCGGCCAGCAGCGGCGCATCGGTCCGCCCGTCGGCATTCGTCGTCACCACGCGCACCCGCGCGGGTTTTTCGCCCATGCTCCAGAGTTCGATCTCCATTCCCGCGGCAGGCGCGCCGCGCGTGAGGTCCAGGACGTGGGTGCTGAGTTTGGCGGGCATGCGGGAGTTCTGCGGCGGGCCGGGTGACGCTTCAACCTTTCAACACATCCTGCAGCCGCAGCCCCGCGATCTTCTCGATCTCGCCCAGCGCCGTGTCGAACTCGCGTTCCGGTGAGTTGCCCGTCCGCGCTTCCATCGCCGCCACGATCGCGTCCTTCGCGTTCAGCCGCGCACAGATGATGAACGGAAACCCGAACTTCGCCCGATACGCGTCGTTGAGCCGCTGGAAACGCGCCAGCTCCGCCTCGCTCAACTCGCCGAGGCCCGCGCTCGCCTGTTCGCGCGTCGACTCGGCCGTGAGCTTCCGCTGCTGCGCCAGCCGCCCCGCGAGATCCGGATGCGCGCGGATCAACGCCAGCTGCCGCTCCGCCGGTGCCGCCCGCATCGCCGCGCCCAGCTCCGCCCGCAGGTGCGCCGCATCGCGAAACGGCCGCCTCCCCCACGCCGCCTCCGCCACCCAGGGCGAGTGTTCAAACAGGTGTCCGAGCCGGGCCACAAAGCCGGCCCGGTCGAGGGCATTGAGATGTTCGATCGTCATGCGGCGAAAAACAGCAGGCGCTCCCGTCACTCCAGCAATTCGTAGGCCGGCACCGCCAGAAATTCGGCAAACGTCTCCTGACGCACCAGCCGCATGAACAACGCCACCGCCTCGGGAAAACGCCCCGCGCGATACCGCTCCTCGCCATACTCCGCCCGGATCGCCGCCAACTCCTCGCCCAGCAGCCGCTCCAGCAGTTCGCCGTCGATCACGCGGCCATCGTCGAGCCGCGCCCGGAACTGCAGCCATTGCCACAGCTGCGACCGCGAGATCTCCGCCGTCGCGAGTTCTTCCAGCAGATTCCGGATCGGCTCCGCGCCTTCGCCGCGCAGCCACGCCTCGAGATAACGCACGCCCGCATGCAGATTCCAGCGCACGCCCGCCTCGCTGATCGCCCCGCGCGGCGGCTCCAGCAACTGCGCCGCCGTGATCCCGTCGGCGTGCCGCCGGCCCAGATTGTTCACGCCGGGCATGTGCCGCGCCAAGGCCTCGATCGCCGTCGCCACCAGTCCGGGATGCGCCACCCACGTGCCGTCGAACCCTTCGGCCGCCTCGCGCTCCTTATCCGCCGCCACCTTGGCCAACGCCGCCGCATTGGCCTCCGCATCACCCGCGATCGGGATCTGCACCGCCGAGCCGCCCATCGCGTAGGCGCCGTGCGCGTGACACACTTCGATCACGTGCCGGCAATACGCGCGCATCAGCGGCGCCGTCATCGTGATGAGTCCGCGCTCGGGAAACAGATACTCCGGCCGGTTGCGCAGCTTCTTCACCACACTGAAGAGATAATCCCACCGCCCGCAGTTCAGCCCCAGCGCATACTCGCCGAGCTCAAACAACATCTCCTCCGCCTCGAACGCCGCCAGCACCGTCTCGATCATCACCATCGCCCGCACGCTGCCGCGCGGCAGTCCCACCGCCGCCTCCGCGTGGCGGAACACATCCCGCCACAACCTCACCTCGCGGTGGCTCTCCATCTTCGGCAGATAGAAATACGCGCCGCTCCCGCGCGCGACCAGCTCCCGGGCGTTGTGGAAAAACGCCAGCCCCCAGTCGAACCACGCCGCCGCCACCCGCTCCCCGCCGCAGCGCACGTGCTTCTCCTCCAGATGCCAGCCGCGCGGCCGCACGAGGATCGGCTTCGGCGGCCGCGTCACGCCCGGCAACTCCCCGCGCACCGCCGCCCGCAGTGTGCGCTGGCCCGCGATCACATTGGGCCACGTCGGCGACGTCGCGTCCTCGAAGTCCGCCATCCAGCACTGCGCCTCCGAATTCAACGCCCGCACCGCCGACGCCGCGTCGACCGGCCCCGTGATCTCCACCCGACGGTCCACCAGGTCGGGCGGCGGCGGCGGCACCCGCCACGCACCACCGCGGACCGACGCCGTCTCCGGCAGGAAGTCCGGCATCCGCCCCGCGTCGATCTCGCGTTGCCGCCGCTCGCGCTGCGCGAGCAGCTCACGCCGCCGCGGCTCGAATTCGCGCACCAACTCGGCGACAAACGCCGCCGCCTCCGGCGTCAAAATCTCCGCCTCGCGCGCCGTCAACGGCCGGACCGTTTCAAGTTTCCCCGTCCCGGGTAAACGCATGGCGCGGCAGGCTGGTTATGGCGTTGTCAGCTGTCACCTCGATATTCAGCGTCCGCGACCGTTCCCATCATGAGCCGCGAGACTTTCATGCGTGAAGCGATCAAGGAGGCCGAAGCCGGCATGCGCGCCGGCCGCGGCGGGCCGTTCGGCTGCGTCATCGTCCGCCGTGGCGAGATCGTCGCGCGCGGCAGCAACCGCGTCACCTCCACGAACGATCCCACCGCCCACGCCGAGGTCACCGCAATCCGCGCCGCATGCGCGTCGCTGCAGACGTTTCAACTCGCCGACTGCGAACTCTACACCAGTTGCGAGCCGTGCCCCATGTGCCTCGCCGCGATCTACTGGGCCCGGATCCCGCAGGTCTTCTACGGCAACACGCGCGCCGACGCCGCCGCCATCGGCTTCGACGACGACTTCATCTACCGGCAGATCCCGCTTCCGCCGGAACAACGCAGCATCGCGATGCAGCTCTTCCTGCGCGACGAGGCCCAAGCGGCGTTTCGCGAGTGGGACGCCAAGCCGGACAAAGTCCGCTACTGATCCGCCGCGCCGGCCGGCAGCCGCGACGCGGAAAAATCGCTCTGGCCCTCGGACGGGCGTTCATTTCGCTTCCGCCATGTCTAGCCCCTCGCGCTTCGGCGCGTCCCGCGTTGCCCTCGCTCTGGTTTTTGCCTGCTGGCTGCCGCTCGCCGCGGCTGGCGCGGAAAAGGCCGCCACCTCGCCCAAACCCGCCGCCGTCGAGTCCTCGGTGGTGAAGATCTTCTCCACCTCGCGCTTCCCCGATCCCTACAAGCCGTGGCAGAAACAGGGTCCGCGCGAGTCCACGGGCACTGGCGTCATCATCGAGGGCAAACGCATCCTGACCAACGCGCACGTCGTCCTCTACGCCAGCCAGGTCCAGGTGCAGGCCAACCAGTCCGGCGACAAGATCTCCGCCACCGTCGAGTCGATCGCCCAGGGCATCGATCTCGCCGTCCTGAAACTCGACGACGAGACCTTCTTCGAGAACCGCCCGCCCCTGCCGCGCGCGACCAAACTCCCGGCGGTCAAGGACACCGTCATGGTCTACGGCTTCCCCACCGGCGGCACCAATCTATCGATCACCAAGGGCATCGTCTCCCGCATCGATTTCACGCTCTACAATTTTCCGACCTCCGGTCTCCGCATCCAGATCGATGCCGCGATCAACCCCGGCAACAGCGGCGGCCCCGCCGTCGCCGACGACCAGATGATCGGCGTCGCCTTCAGCCGCCTCGGCGGCGGCGACAACATCGGCTACATCATTCCGTGCGAGGAGATCGAACTGTTCCTCAAGGACGCCGCCGACGGCCGCTACGACGGCAAACCCGCGATGTTCGACGCGCTGCAGACGTTCGAGAACCCCGCCCTGCGTCCGTTTCTCAAGGTCGGCCGCAACGTCGAGGGCATGATCGTCACCGAGACCGACACCACCGACCCGACCTATCCGCTCCAGCCGTGGGACATCATCACGCGCATCGGCGACACCCGCATCGACAACGAAGGCATGGTCAAAGTCGGCGACATCCGCGTGCGTTTCCAATACATGATCCAGAAGCTCGCCCGCGACGGCCGCGTGCCCATCACGCTCGTCCGCGGCGGCAAGGAGCTCACCGCCGAGCTGCCCGTCTCTCCGCGGCGCCCGCTCCTGATCCCCGATCTCGAGGGCACCTATCCGTCGTATTTCGTCTACGGCCCGCTGGTGTTCTCCACCGCCACCAATCTCTTCCTCGCGGGCCTCAACAACGCTGCCGTCGCCCTCTCCGCCTCCAGCAGTCCGCTCGCCGCGCGCCGCTCCGACCGCCCCGCGTTTCCCGGCGAAGCCCTCGTCGTCGTCTCGTCGCCGTTTTTTCCCCACAAGCTCGCCAAGGGCTACTCGCAGATGCAGTCCGGCGTGATCGAGAGCGTGAACGGCACCCGCATCAAGAACCTCGCCCACCTCGTCGAGACCCTGCGCGATCTGAAGGACGAGTTTGTCGTCTTCGAACTCGCCGGCCGCCGGTTCGAGACCCCCGTCTTCCCCCGCAAGGAGATGGAAGCCGCCACCGAGGATATCCTGAACGACAACGGCGTCCGCGCCCAGGGCTCGCCCGACGTCCTCGCCGTCTGGAACAAACGCAGCGGCGCTCCGGCGCCGTGATTCCACCTGCGCCCGCTTCCGCCGGGCACCGTGCCCCGACTTGCTAAACGCCCGGCGGCATTCCACCTTCGCCCTCTATGCATTTCGACAACCTTCAGCCCGGACTCGCCGCTCCTGTTCCGCGTCACGACGACGATGACGACGAGGACGAAAGGAAGCAGGACGAGAACCTCGCGAAGAAAAACGCGCCGGTCGCGATGCTGATCCAGCGCAAGTTTCTCGAGCAGCGGAAAATCTTCCTCTGGGGCGCGGTGACCGACGAAACCGCCAAGGACCTGACCGAGAAACTTCTCTTCCTCGAGTCCGACGCCCCCGGCAAGGAGATCACTTTCTACATCAATTCGCCCGGCGGTTCGATCACCGCCGGCATGGCGATCTACGACACGATGCAGCTGGTCACCTCCCCGATCACCGTCGTCGTCACCGGCATGGCCGCCTCGATGGGCTCCATCCTGCTCTCCGGCGCGAAGAAGGGCCGTCGTCTGCTCTACCCGCACTCCCGCGTCCTGATCCACCAGCCGTTGATCTCCGGCCGCATGATCGGCCCCGCCAGCGACATCAACATTCAGGCCAAGGAAATGGAAAAACTCCGCCAGGAGCTGAACCAGATCCTCGCCAACGCTTCCGGCCAGCCGATCGAGCGGATCAACAAGGACACCGACCGCGACTTCTACCTCAACGCCAAGGAAGCGATCGAATACGGCCTCGCCGACCGCATCGTCGACAAGGTCTGAACCGTTCGCCTGGCGGCGTTTTCCCTTGAGGCGGGTCGACGGACCCGCCTCTAATTTTTTCCGGCGCGCAACGCCTCCAGTTCGCCGTTCCACGTCAGCGCCTGCGCCACGTCGCGCGCCGACTTGGCCGCCGCCTCCGCCTCCGGCAGCCATGCGACGCGCAATTCCCGCGGCAGCGCCGCGATGGCAAAAAGCGTTTTCCACACTTCCACGGCACTTGCGGTCCGGCCACACGTCGCCAGCAACCGCGCCGCCTCCGCGGCGAGCCCCCACTCGTCGGGCGCAAAGGTCGGCAGCAACGCCGCAAACCCGAGCGCATTGGCCGCCACCGCCGGTTCTCCCGCTTCGCTGATGCGGCGCGCGAGTTCGACGCCCAACGCCAGGTTGGGCGTTTCGCGCAACGCCCGCACCCCGAGCCGCCGCGCCTCGTCGCCGCGTTTCGTCGCCTCGAGTTCGCGCATGCGCCGCAGCACCGCATAGGCCGCGAGGTGCGGCGGCAGCGACGCGGGATTCTCCAGCTGCGTGGCCAGCGGCACGGCAAACGGCCGGTAGAGCGGATCGCCGATCAGCACCGCCTGCCAGCTGAGCACGCTCAACGCATAGTAGGCCGCCTCGCCCAGCGTCGCGCCGCGCGCGAGCGCTTTGAGCAGCAGATTCGGCCGGTGCGTGAAGTTGAGATATGGCTCGTTGACGTTGCCCACCGTGGCGGTCGCGCCCCGGGCCACGAACGGCGCGGCCCAGCCGGAAGTCCGACTGCGCATCGTCCCGCCGGAATAACTGTGGATGTGCAGCGCGATCGCTCCCGGCGGAAACCGGAATCCGGGCAGCACAAAGGGCCCGTGAATGTCGCCCGCATACCAGCCGAAATACAGCACCGGCGCATCGAAGCGGGCCGGCGCCGCAAACGTCGCCGACGCCCGGTCCACGGCCAGCGGGAAATGCAGGTCCTCGAGCTGCCGCGCTGCCGACTCCAACCATTCGTCACCCACCGGGTCGCGCCCCGAGAGATCGACGTAGGCCCGGCCCAGCAGTCCCGTTTTCTCCACCGCCACCGCCCGGTCCACGAGGCCCATCGCATCCTCGGCCGTGACCCCGTCGAGGCGTCCCACGAGCACCACATGGCGGGCCGCATCGCCGGCCCGCTCGCTCTGAAACAACGGATTCGGGACAAAGGCGTTGATGTTGTAATTCGGCGCGGCCAACAGGCTCAACTCGGCGTCGACCGCCCCCGCGTTGGTGCGAAACTCCGCCCGCTGCGTGTAGGGCAGCGACTCCCCGGCGAGCGCCGGATCATGCGCGATCTTGAGCGGCACGCCCCGGCAGACCACGAGCGCGGCGATGCGATGCGTGTAGGGCGCATACTTCGTCCGCCCGACGGCATCCGTCAGCGTCATCGGAATCGCATCGAGCCATTTGTCCCGCACCAACCGCTGCATCAGCGGCTCCCACAGCAGCGTCACAAACTCCGGCCACGAGATCGTCTCCGCGCGCGGCAGCTTGAGGGCGACGAGATTGGCTTCGGGCACCTTGCGCGCCGCCGCATAGTGCCGCGCGATCCGCAGCGAGTCGGGGTCATCCGCATTGGCCAGCAACACGACCCGCTCGCCCGGCGCCGACTCCGCGGCGTCCGCTGCTGCCAGCAGCGCCAGCCAGCCCACCACCCACCGCCATCGCCACCTCACCGGGCCAACCTCCACCCGAGCCACGTGGCGGCGAGACAGAGCACCACCGAAAGCAGCACGTTCGCCGCCGCCGCGCCCCAATGCCCTTTCTGCATCTGCTCCACCGTCTGCCAGCTGAAGGTCGAGAAGGTGGTGAACCCACCGCACACGCCGACCACCCAGAAGCTATGGCTCCGCGTTCCCGCCGGATCCAGCGGCAGCGCGCGCGCCATCAGCCAGCCGATGAGCAGCGAGCCCGCGATGTTCGTCAGGATCGTGCCCCACGGCAGCGCACCGGCGGGAATCGCCCGCCCGACGAGCGCGCGCGCCACCGAGCCAAGCGCCCCGCCGAGGGCAATCCAACCCAGCGCACTCCAGTTCATGCGTCCGTTCGACTTTCCGTCCGTGGCGGAGTCCGCCTCACGGTTTCGCCGATCCCGCGCCGGTCTGCCGCCGGATCAGCGCGGCCCGCAGGTAGGTGTCCGGCACCGCACCGCGATACGCCGTCAGCCAGATGGCGGCGAGCATCTGTCCGCCTTCGAGCATGCGCGCCTCGATAAACGCCCGCCCTTCCGGCGTCACCTGCGTGCCTTCGCGGTTGCCCAGCTGCCCGTCCTTCTCGAGCCGATACAGCGGCTCCACGTGACGATTCTGCCGGCGCAGATAGTCGAATGCCGCGACAAACATCGGGTCGCGGCCATCAGCCCGCGGCGCGAGCGAAATGGGCTCGGCCGGTTGCACGCGCGGCCGGAGACCGGCAAACGAGATCCCGGCCTTGCCGCCCAGCGCACCGTCGATCCAGGAGTGGATACGGTTCCACGTCGTGTAGCCGTGCGGATTTTCGCCCACCCAGCCGTTATAGTGCTTCGTGGTGTGCAGCGGCTGCGCGAGGTCGCCCACAAAGTGTCCCATCACCCCCATCGTGTAGATCGCGTTGGCCTGCGCGTTCAGGATCTCGTCCGGCGTGCCGAGTTCCTCGTAGACTTTCAGGTAGGAGAACGAAGACCGCAGCCGGCCGAAGTGCTCCGCGATCGCCCACGGCGCGAAGCCCGGCCATTCGGCGGTGCGATCGAGATTTTTCGCCGGATCGATCGGCTTGAAATTCTCCGCGTGTTTCGCCCGGCCCGCCGCAAACTGCACCGCGAATTCGTAACGGAACGACGTCACCGTTTCGATATCCATGCCCGCCATCGGCAGATACTCGAGGTCGCAGAAATGATCCGTCCAGCTGCCGCCCGAATGCTTGAGCGGGAGGTCCGGAACATTCCGCCAGCGATCGGGCTCGCCCGCCAGAAACGCGACCCGCTCCGCCTGCGCGACCGCGTGCACAAAGGCGGGAAACTCCTTCGGCAGTGCCGCGAGTGCGAGCTGGTTGACCGTGCGATGGCCCTCGTAGTCCCAGGCGTGCGCCGGGGAGAACAAAAACGCGGCCAGGGTGAGGGGAAGAAGGGAACGCAGGCGCATGCGGGACGACTAGGGAAATTCAACCCCGCGGCGACGCGAAACTCGCGGCCCATCCGGCCGGGTCAGCCCTTCTTCTTCGCCGCCTCCAACCCCGCCGCGTAATCGCGAATGCCCGATGCGATCGCCTGTGCGAGCTGCTGACGATAGGCCGGCGTCGCGATCTTCTTCGCCTCGATCTCGCTCGTGAGGAAACCGCACTCGACGAGCACGCCCGGACAGCGCAGCGGCCGCAACACGCCGAGGTGCATGAGCTTTTTGCCGCGATCGAAGGACTTCAGGTCGTTCACGAACCGGCCGTGGATCGCATGCGCCAGCGCGGAACTCCAGTAGTCGTGACGGTTGACCGGCGACGCGTCGTCCTCGGCGTTGTTGCGCTCGCCCGGGCTCCACGCGTTGGTCCCGCGCTGCCGTGGCGGCGGAAACGTATAGACCTCCACCCCCGAGGTCTTCGCGTCGCGCGGCAAGGCGTTGAAATGAATGCTGACAAACAGATCGGCCTTCTTCGCCTGCGCGATCGCGGGTCGCTCGGCGAGCGTCAGATACACGTCCTCCGTGCGCGTCAGCACCACGGTGAAGCCGGCACCCTCGAGAATCTTCCTCGCGCGGACCGCCACATCGAGCGCATGGACCTTCTCGAGTTTGCTCGTGCCGTTGTCCTTGCCCCCGTGCCCCGGGTCGAGCACGACGACCTTGCCGGCCGGAACCGGCGAACTGCCCGGTCCGAAGCCGGGGCGGAGCAACGGTGTCAGGCAGCGCTCGAAATCCGTGCGGCTGACGTAGATCTCCCCGCCCGTCTCCTCCGTCTTGTCGCCGAGGAAAACACGGAGGCCGTTGATCGTGACGTCGCGGGTATCCGACTCTATCTCCGCCTTCACTTTGGCCCCGGTGAGCACGGCTTTGCGCCCGCGGTCGCTCTTGGCGATCTTGAGTCCGAGTCGGGCCGCGACGTCGGCCAGCTTCACATACTCGATCTTGTTGAAGCGCCGGATCGACGGATCCGCTGCTGCGGCCTGCGGCCGCGAGGGCGTGGCTCTTGTGCCTGCGGGAGCCGGCACCTCGCCTGCCGCCACGGACAGCGGCAGCAGGGCGAGAACAAATCCGATCACGGCCGACCGCCTCATGGCGGCGGCGTCCTCACGCGGAGGGAGCGGCGGGCGGCGGAGTGCCGGCCGCGGCCGTTCCACGTCCATTGGACGGCGACGCCTTGGCCGGAGCCTCGTCCGCGCCCTCGTCCTCCTCGTCATCGACCGCGATGAACTTCGGCTTCCGCTTGTTCGGCGGCAGCGGCGTGAGCATCACGTGAATGTTGCGGCCGATCAGCTTGGGCTCGGCATCCGGGTGCCCCATCGACGCGAGGTCGGCTACGGCGCGCTTCATGACATCGAAGCCCAACTCGGTGTGGGCCATTTCGCGGCCGCGGAACTTGAGCCGCATCTTCACCTTGTTGCCGTGGTCGAGAAATTCCTCCGCGTGCCGGAGCTTGGTCTCGTAGTCGTGCTGTTCGATGCGCGCGGTGAACTCGATCTCCTTGATCTTGCTCGCCGTCGATTTGGCGTGGGAGTGCTTCTTTTGCTCCTCGTAGACGTATTTGCCGAAATCCATGATGCGGCATACCGGCGGCGTCGCGTTGGGCGCCACCTCCACGAGATCGAGCCCGTTTTCCAGGGCGAGATTGATGGCCTTCGGCGTATCCAGAATCCCGAGCTGCTTGCCTTCGGGGGAGATCACGCGGACCTGCGGAACCTTGATGCGGTGGTTGCGGCGGATGGCCGCAAACGGGTCGACATTGCGACGCTGGAACGAACCTGGGCGATTTCCGCCGCCGGCGGGAGGGAACGAATTAGCCATCAATATGGGTTGGGCTTGGTAATGGGTCGGCGAGGCTTTTCGCCGGGAAGCCGACGCGGAGCAAGGGTTATTTGCTCAGGAAAACGCCCAACGCCCCGCCTCCGCAAACCGCGTGGACGACGGACTTACACACTGAAGCTTTCCCCGCACGAGCAACTCGCCTTGGCGTTGGGATTGGAGAATTTGAAGCCGCCCGAGACCATCGCAGGCGAATAATCGAGGTGCGTGCCTTTGAGGTAAAGTGCGCTCTTGCTGTCGACCAGCACGGCCACGCCGGCAGTCCGCACGAGGATGTCGCCACGCTTCGGCGCCGGCACAAACTTCATCTTGTAACTCAGCCCGTTGCATCCGCCGCCCGTGATCGCGACGCGCAGAAACTCCCCCTGCTGCTCGCGCGCGATGAGGGCGCGGGCTTTGGCGCCGGCGCTCTCGGTGAGTTTCACCAGGTTCTCGTTGCCCTCGCGCACTCCCTCCGGCAGCGCCGCCGCAGCCGACGGGGTGGTCGGCGGCGTGTCCACATATCCGGGAATCGTTTCGCTCTGCATCGCCCTCACCAAACGCACCCGTCCGCCCCGCGCAACCTTTCGCGCAACAGCGCTGCGCGCGGGCCAAACCCGTCATCGCCCTTGCCCTCCTCCTCCGAATTCCGCTTAACCTCCGCCGTGCGCCTACCCCGCCTAATCCTGCCCCTTGCATTGCTCGTCACGGCCGTCTCATCTCGCGGCCACGAAGTCGCCGCCGACATGGTCGCCGCGGCCAAGACGTTTCTCGGCGCGCTAAATGCCGAGCAGCAGAAACAGACCCTGTATCCGCTCACCGACAAAGAGCGCGAGAACTGGAACTTCGTGCCGCTCGAGCGCAAAGGCCTTTCGTTCCGCCACACCTCGACGAAGATCCAAGCCCTCGGCATCGCGCTGCTGCGCACCGGCCTCAGCCACACCGGCGTCGGCAAGGCCCAGGCGGTGATGCAGCTCGAACTGATCCTCCAGGAACTGGAGAAAGACTACTCCGGCCGGCGCGACCCGACGAACTACCTCGTCACCATCTTCGGCGAGCCGGCGGCCGACAAGTCCTGGGGCTGGCGCTTCGAAGGCCATCACCTCTCCTTCAACTTTACCATTGTCGACGGCCGGCACGTATTTTTCGCGCCCTCGTTCATCGGCACCAATCCCGCCGAAGTGAAAGCGGGCCCCCGCAAGGGCGAGCGCGTGCTCGCGGACGAAGAAGACCTCGGCCTCGCCTTCATCAATTCGCTCAACGCGGAACAGCGGAAGACCGCGATCTTCGCCAATGAAGCCCTCAAGGAGATCGTCACCACCAACAAGCCGCGCGTCGACCCGCTCTCCCCCGTCGGCATCTCCGCGGCACAACTCACGCCCGCCCAGCGCACCCAACTCGTCGCCCTGCTCAAGACCTACCTCGCCCGCTGGCGGCCGGAACTGGCGGACGAAGCCTTCCAACGCATCTCCGCCGCCGGGCTCGACAAGCTCACCTTCGGTTGGGCCGGAGGGCTGGATCGCACCCAACAGACCTATTACCGCATCCAGGGGCCGACCTTCCTCATCGAATTCGACAACTACCAGGGCCGCGGAAACCACATTCACACCACCTTCCGTGAGTTCAAAGGCGACTTCGGGCACGACCTGCTGCGCGAGCACTACGCCAAGGCCCACGGCAAGTGACCGTTCGCGACCCGTCGCTAGGCCCGTTATGACATACCGCGCCAAAAATAATCTGGACGGAGCCGGCTAAATATTCACCGTCGATCCCGCATCAGGAACGAGTCGACCCTCACCGGTCGATTCCGCCAACCGGGCCGGGAGCGGCCACGGTGGATCGGGGGAAACCCCGGATGTGCGAGACTCAACTGAGACTCGAACCAGTAACGCTCCCGAAGACGAAACCGACCTGATGCCAGGTCGGTTTTTTGTTTTCCCACCCTGAGGCGCGATACCTCCCACAAAGACCATCACGCATCATGAACGCCCTCGCCACCCTCCCGGGAATCCGCGTCCGCACGGAAAATCCCAACCACCACCTGTGGAACAACCACGGCACGTGGTTCCTGCACTACACCGTGCACCCCACTCCGTTCACCAAGGAGCGCGTCCGTCGCTCCCTCGGCACCAAGGACATCAACGTCGCCCGCGAGCGGCGCGATTCGTTCTTCGCCGATCTCGCCGAGAGCGCCAAAGCCGCCGCCGCCAACGCCGGCCTGCGCAAGCCGGTCGCGGCCTGAGTTCGTTTTCCCTCGGCCCGTGTTGAGACGCCGCACCGTCACCGGTGCGGCGTTTTTTTCAGCCGCAGTGTCCGGGCCGCCACGCCTCCGCCCGCGCACAACTTTCGCCCCACGAGGCCGCTTCGCCCGGCAGTCCATGCCGCTCCAGCGCCGCGCGGATTTCCTCCCCTGTCGGCTCGACGACACGATGCCGCGGATCAGCGGGCCACTCCGGCCGCACGAGCCGCGCCAGCCACCAGCACGCCCAGGCGCGCCACCGCCGTTGTTCGCGCCGCGGCTCGTTCATCCGGTCGGCATAGTGCTGAAAATGCACCCGCGGATTACCGACGAAGATACCTTCGGGCACCCGCGCCATCATCCACGCCATCGCATCATAAGGCAGCGGAAAGTCGCGCAATTCGGCTTCGTCGCCCCGAAGGTCGGCCCCCATCGCCCGATCCAGACACAGGAGCGCGCGGGCCGCCTGACCGTTTACCCAAAGCGTCTGCCCATACTCGAGACACGCACCGTAGAAGGCCCCGCCCCGCTCGCCCTCCCGAAAGCGATGCAGCGTCCGCCAATCCAAGCCAGCCCGCGGCTCCGGCAGAAACGGGCACGGGGGCAACGCAATCACAGGCATCGGCGCTTCGTGCCAAGTGCATCCGCACACGTCAACGCCGCCGCGGCCCGTTGTTTCGCTTGGCGTCACGCGCGGATTGTTCGAAAACCGCGCCTCTGAATTCGCCGACCTCAACGCCGCCCCCCGACTCCGCCGCCGCAACGGCGGCGCCGCAGGTGCACGAAATCTCGGGCTGGCGCCGGATCCTGCTTTGGCCGCTGGGACTGGTGGTCCGCCTCTGGGGCATGTCCCTCCGGTTCGAGACGAGCCCCGAGGACCTGCGGATCTACTCCAAAAAAGACGAGCCCGTCGCGATGGTCCTGTGGCACAACCGGCTGTTTCTCGCCGCCGAGATCGTGCGTCGATTCCGCGGCGGCCGGCCCGCCTACGCCCTCGTAAGCGCGAGCCAGGATGGAGCGTGGCTCACGGCGTTTTTCTCCCTCGCGGGCTTGCGCACGGTCCGCGGCTCCAGCAGCCGGCTCGGCCGCGAAGCGGCGACCGCGCTCGTGGACACGCTCCGCGCCGGTCACGATATCGGCATCACTCCCGACGGACCGCGCGGCCCGTGCTACGACGTGAAACCCGGCGCGGTGATCGTGGCGCGGCGCACCCGCGCTCCCCTGCTCCTGATCGGCGGTGAATTCGAATCGGCGTGGCGCCTGCGCAGCTGGGACCGCTTCTATATCCCCAAGCCTTTTTCCCGCGTGCGCATGCGCAGCGAGTTGCTCCTGCCGGAACAACTCGCCGACCGCGACGCTGGCCTGGACTTGCTCCGCCAGCGTCTCGCCGCCCTGAATCCGGACCGTTAGAACGTCGGCGTAAACACCCGGCTCGCGCCCGGAGCGAGCGAGTAGTCCTCGCCAGCGCTCCACGACAGATCGTTCACGAGAAACTTGAAGGCCACGGGTCGGGCCGACTCGCCGAGCTCCACCTGCCACGTGTCATGCCCGAGATTCGCCATCGGCAGTCCGCGGTCCCAGCTGAGACCCGCGCCTTCGCCGCGCACGAACAGCGCGTTGCCGAAACCGATATCGATCTTGGCCGTGATCACGGTGGGCTGCGGCTTGCTCACCGCCGCCTTCACCGTCACCGCCGGCTTCTCGGCGATCACCGGGGCTGCGGCGCGCGCAACCGCCGCGACGACTGCCGCGGCCTCGGGCTGAATCGCAGCCTTTTTCGCGGCCGGTTTTTTGGGCGCCGCTTTGGGTGCCGGCTTCGGCGCGGCAGTGGACTTTTCCTTCGTCGCTGGGGCGGGCGACTTGCTGGATTTGGCAGTGGTCTTCTTCATCGGACTTGGTGTGTGTTTTGAACACGGGCTTACCCCGTAATCTTCGTCACGGTAGCAAATCGAAGGCCAACGCACCAGCGGAGACTTCCGCCGACACCGGGATGTCACCCGGCACGCCAACGACGGATGGGACCCGGAATGCCGTCCACAGTCCGAGCGACGACCGTTTTCCGGAAATTGGTGGACCAGATCGGGATCAAACCGACGACCTCATCGTTGCGAACGATGCGCTCTATCAACTGAGCTACTGGCCCGAAAGGGAGGGCAGGTTTTGGGAAAACACGCGGCGCAAGTAAACACCAATTTTCGAAAACCACGCCGCGACACATGGCCCCGGACGGCGCTGCAGACCCGCGGCGATTTTCGCGCCGGCGCTCAGGATTGGACGTGCCGGGCAAACACCATCTTCCCGCCCGCGGTCGGCAAAACACTGATGATCTCCGCCTCCACGCGGCGGCCGATGTGAGCTTTGCCGCCGTTCACCACGACCATCGAACCGTCCTCGATGAAGCCCACCGCCTGCCCCTCTTCCTTGCCGGGCTTCACGAGATCCACCTCGAGCCGCTCGCCAAGCATCAGCTCCGGCCGCAGCGACTTCGCGAGGACGTTCAGGTTGAGCCAGTGCACGCCGTGAAACTCCGCCATCTTCGCGAGATTGTAGTCGGTCGTCATCAGCTTCGCGCGCATGGACTGCGCGAGAAACACGAGCTTGGCGTCCACATCCTCACGCTTCGTGACCTCGCTCTCAGTGATCCGGATATCCACGTTCTTGATCCGCCGCAGCTCGTTGAGCACCTCGAGTCCGCGTCGTCCCTTCGCCTGCTTCAGCGGATCCGGCGAGTCCGCCACGGAACTCAGCTCCTGCAGCACGAAGCGCGGGATCACGAGGGCCGCCGTGAGAAATCCCGACTCGCACACGCGCGCGATCCGGCCGTCGATCAGCGCACTCGTGTCCACCACCACCAGCGGCACATCCACCTCGTGCGGCACAAAGCGCACATACGGGATGATGAGGTTGAATTCGTCCTTCCCGCGCAGCGCGATCATGATCGCGAGATACGGGCAGACGAGAAACAGCGCGAGACGGACGAGGTAGATCCGCGTGTCGTCGCCCTGCTCGAGCAGCGGCGAAACGCTCACAAGGTGCGCGATCAGCGTGCCCACGGCGATGCCCAACGTGACCGCCGACAGCCCGCGCAGGGAGAATCCCTTCAGCATGATGTCCACGAGCACGACCAGCAGCCCGATGCACAGCCCCACCGTCAACGCCACGCCCCGATAGCGATCCCAGTCCGTGATCGTGTAGCACACGAGCCAGCCGCCGGCGGCGCAGAGCGCAACAAACACGAGCCGGATCGGGAGAAGGGTTTTGTCCATGATGCTGGGAGACGAAGCGTCACCCGCCGGACATGGAGCGCAAAACGAAAATCGCCACCGGGATCCCGATCATCGCCGCCATGAGGATGTAGAGCAGGATCTGGACGCGACGGGCTTTTAGCTTTTCAGCTTCCGACGGTTCCATTTCGGTGCAGCGCACCAAACCGCCCGCTGCATGACAACGCAATACTGGCTCGTGAAATCGGAGCCCGAAGCCTACGCCTTTTCCGACCTGATGCGGGATCGCAAAACCGACTGGACCGGCGTGCGGAACTACGCCGCCCGGCTCAATCTGAACGCGATGCGCAAAGGCGACCGGGTGCTTTTCTACGAAAGCGTCACGACCAAGGCCGTGGTCGGCATCGCGGAGGTCACCCGCACCGCGTTTCCCGACACCACTGCCGACGAACCCGGCTGGGTGGCCGTTGAACTGAAGGTCATCGGCCCGCTTCCCTCTCCGGTGACGCTCGCGGCCGTCAAGACCGAGGCTTCGTTGCAGAAAATCGCCCTGCTGCGCCAGAGCCGGCTCTCCGTCATGCCGCTGCAACCGCCGGAGTTTGCCCGCATCGTCCAGCTGGGCGGCGGCAAACCCTGAGCTTCGCACGCCGCAGCCCGATGACTCCCCTGCCCCAGCTCACGATCCTCGCCCCCGGACTGCTCGGCGGCTCCGTGGCCCGAGCCGCGCGCGCCGCCGGCGTCGCGCAACGCATCGTCCTGTGGGCGCGCCGGCCCGAAGCGCGGCTGAAACTGCGGGAGCAGCCCTGGTGCGACGCCGTCGCGGATACACCGGAAGCGGCGGCGAGCGGTGCGAGCCTCGTGGTCATCGCGTCGCCCGTCGATCGGATCGTGCCTCTCGCCCGCCAGATCGCGCCGGCACTTTCGTCGGGCGCGATCGTCACCGATGTCGGCAGCGTGAAGGGCGAAATCGCGCGCCTCGGTCATGAGGCGCTCGGCGCCCACGCCCATTTCGTCGGCTCGCATCCGATGGCCGGCTCCGAGAAGACCGGCTGGGAGCATGGCACGGCGGAACTTTTCCGGGGACGCACCTGTTTCGTCACCCCGCTGCCCGCGACTCACCCCGGCGCGACGGAGACGGTCGCCGCCTTCTGGCATGCACTGGGGGCCGAGGTGGTGACGGTCGGGGCGGATCAACACGACGAGATCGTAGCCCACATCAGCCACCTGCCGCAGATGATCGCTTCCGCGCTCTGCGCCTTCCTCGCGGGCAAGAATCCCGCATGGCGCAATTACGCCGGCGGCGGGCTCCGCGACACGACCCGGATCGCGGGCAGCGACGCGCAGCTGTGGCGCACGATCCTCGAACAGAACCGTGACGAAGTGCTGCGGGCCCTCGGTCAGTTCCAGGATGAGCTGCACCACTTCCGGACCGCGCTGGCCAATCGCGACTTCGTCGAACTCGCCGCGCGGATGGAGCGCGGACGCCACTATCGCGATCAGTTTCGCCCGCTGAAGTAGCCTTCACGCGCTCCAAGGCCCCACCGGCCCGCCTCGTCGCGGGAAAAAAGCGAAAGCCCCGCCGCCCTTGTTCTCGGGCGGCGGGGCTTCGTTGGACGACGGGTGGTCGTCGTGTGTTTAGGGCGTCACGCCGCTCGGAGCGGCGGGTGGCGTCTTTTGTTTGAAGATCAGTTTGTCGCCTTCGCGGGCCACGATCACCGGTTCACCATCCTTGATGTCACCGCGGAGCAACGCCTCGGCGAGCGGGTCCTCGAGGTAGTGCTCGACGGCACGGCGCAGCGGGCGGGCGCCGTATTTCTCGTCGTAACCCTTCTCGATCAGCAGGTCCTTGGCCTCCTGCGTGAACTCGAGGGTGATCTTGCGCTCGGTGAGGCGCTTCGCGAAGTGCTTGGTCTCGAGCTCGACGATCTTCACCAGATCCTCCTTCCCCAGCGGGCGGAAGAAGATGATGTCCGAGATGCGGTTCAGGAACTCGGGCTTGAAGACGCGCTTCGCCTCCTCGAGCACCTTTTCCCGCATCTTCTCCGAATCGTTGAAGTTCGAAGTGGCCGCCGCGAAACCCATCGAGGTCTGACGCTGCAGGAGCTGCGCGCCGACATTCGACGTCATGATGATGATCGTATTGCGGAAATCGACGGTGCGCCCGAGCGAATCCGTCAGCCGGCCGTCCTCCAGAATCTGCAGCAGCAGCTGGATCACGTCGGGATGGGCCTTCTCGACTTCGTCGAAAAGCACGACCGCGTAGGGCTTGCGCCGCACCGCTTCGGTCAGCTGGCCGCCTTCCTCGTAGCCGACGTAGCCCGGAGGCGAGCCGACGAGCCGCGAGACGGCGAACTTCTCCATGTATTCGGACATGTCGATCTGGATGATCGCGTCCTGGTTGCCGAACATCTGCGCGGCGAGCTGCTTCGCCAGCATCGTCTTGCCGACACCCGTCGGGCCGACGAACATGAACGAGCCGATCGGCCGGCGCGGATCCTTGAGGTCCGCGCGGGAACGCCGCAGCGCACGCGCCACGGCGACCGCCGCGATGTCCTGGCCGATAACCGCCCGCTGCAGCTCGGTCTCGAGCGTGAGCAGACGCTCGCTTTCCTTTTTCTCCATCCGGGACAGCGGAATACCCGTCCAATCCGCGACCACCTGCATCATCAGGTCGTCGTCGATCGTCACGCGCTTTTCGTCACGCTGCTTCTTCCACTGCTCGGTGATCTGCTCCTGCTTCGACCGCAGCTGCTTCTCCTGGTCGCGGAACTTCGCGGCCTCCTCGAAGTGCTGCTCGCTGATCGCCTTCTCCTTCTGCGCGCAGACGGACTCGATCTCCTTGGTCAGGCTTTCGATGTCCGGCGGACGACTGAGGGCGCCGATGCGGGCCCGGGAGCCCGCCTCGTCCATCACATCGATCGCCTTGTCGGGCAGGAAACGTCCGGTGATGTAGCGGTCCGAAAGCTTGGCCGCGGCCTCGAGCGACTTGTCGGTGAAGACCGCCTTGTGATGGTCCTCATACTTTCCGCGGATGCCCTTCAGGATGAGCACGGTGTCCTCGACGGACGGAGCCTCGACCTTCACTGACTGGAAGCGGCGGTCGAGCGCGGAGTCCTTCTCGATGTATTTGCGGTATTCGTTGAGCGTGGTCGCGCCGACGCACTGCAGTTCGCCGCGCGAAAGCGCCGGCTTGAAGATATTCGATGCATCCATCGCGCCCTCGGCCGCGCCGGCGCCGACGATCGTGTGCAGCTCGTCGATGAACAGGATGATGTTCTTCGCGCGCTTGATCTCGTCCATCACGGCCTTGATCCGCTCCTCGAACTGGCCGCGATACTTCGTGCCCGCGACCATGAGGGCGAGGTCGAGCGTGATGACCTTCTTCTCGAGCAGAATCTCGGGCACATTGCCGCTCGCGATTTCCTGAGCGAGGCCCTCGACGATCGCAGTCTTGCCGACGCCGGCTTCGCCGATGAGCACCGGGTTGTTCTTGGTGCGGCGGCACAGAATCTGGATGACGCGGCGGATCTCGTTCTTCCGGCCGACGACGGGGTCCATCTCTCCCTTGCGGGCGAGTTCCGTCAGGTCACGGCCGAACGCCTTCAACGCCGGCGTTTTCACTTCCTTTTTGTCCTCGGGCTGGTTGCCGGGCCGGGCGGGTCCGCCGGCCGCGGCCTCTTCACCACCCTCGCCGCTCTGCGAGCCGGAGAACTGCGGATCCAGTTCGCGGAGAATTTCGTTCCGGGTCCGCTCGATATCGACGTCGAGCGACTTCAGCACGCGCGCCGCCACGCCCTCGCCTTCGCGCAGCAGTCCGAGGAGGATATGCTCGGTGCCGACGTAGGAATGATTGAGGGTCTTCGCCTCCTTGCCGGCGAGCGCGAGAACCTTTTTCACCCGCGGCGTGTAGGGGATGCTGTTCTGCGTCTTGGTTTCCTGGCCGGTGCCGACCTGCTTTTCGACGGCGGCGCGCACCGTCTCGAGGTCGAGGTTCATCTTCTGGAGCACGCTGACCGCGACCCCCTGCCCCAGCTTGATCAGCCCGAGCAGGATGTGCTCGGTGCCGACATAGTTGTGATGGAAGCGGTCTGCTTCCTTGCGGGCCAGCGCGAGCACCTGCTGCGCGCGCGGCGTGAAATTGTTCATCGGTTCCTGGGACATGTCGTGTAAAAGGGTTTCGGAGATGACGTGGCAGTTCAGTTCTTCCCGTCGGCTTTGTTGGTGAAAGTGAAGTCCGGGCGGACGAAGTTCGCAAACTCCGACCGGAGCCGCGCGGCGCGCAGCATGTCGCGCTGCGCCGGCTCGAACTCGCCCTTCTGGGCGTGCTGCAGATGTCCGGGCTGCGCCTCGATGAACAACCGGTCGATCACGCAGCGGTTGCCATCCGGGAACGTGCCCAGATCGATACCGAGCCGGATCAACGAGAGGAGATTCATCGCCTCGCTCGAGCTGAGCACGTGGCTGTTCTGCAGGATGCCGTAGGCGCGGCCGATCTTGTCGAGCAGCTTGCTCGCATCGGCTTCGAGGAGCTTTTCGCGCGCGTTGAGCTCGTGCTCGATGATCGACTGCAGCACGGAGCTCAGGCGCTTGATGATATCCTCCTCGGACTCCCCCAGCGTCGTCTGATTCGAAATCTGGAAAATGGAGCCGCTCGCGTCCGAGCCTTCCCCGAAGAGGCCGCGCACGACCATGCCGAGCTGGTTCACGGCGCGCACGACCTTCTCCATCTGATTCGAGATCACGAGCGCCGGCAGGTGCATCATGGTCGACGCCCGCATGCCGGTGCCGAGATTGGTCGGGCACGCGGTCAGGTAGCCGAGCGTCGGCGAAAACGCGTAATCCAGGTGCTCCTCGAGCGCGGAATCGAGGTCGTTGATCGCACTCCACGCCTTCTTCAAATTGAAGCCGGCACGCAGAACCTGAATCCGGAGATGATCCTCCTCGTTGAGCATCACCGAAAACGTCTGATCCTTGCTGATGACCACCCCGGCGCCGCCCTTCGCACCGCTGAGCTCGCGGCTGATGAGGTGACGTTCGACGAGGATCTGCCGCTCCAGTTCACCCAGCTCGCCGATGGCGACGTTGAGCGAGCGCTTCATCTGCGCGGTCGCGGACAACGCCGTGCGGCATTTATCGAAAACTTCTTCGCGCTGCGCCGGCTTGGCCCACCCCGGAAACGAGTGTCCGGCCACGTTGCGCGCGAGGCGCACGCGGGTCATCAGCACGATGGCCGTCTTGGAACTGGCCGGATCGATCAGTTCGGACGGCGTGTCGATGAGCGATGCAATCGTCATGACCTTAGCGCGCGGCGTGCTGGTTGAACGCTTGTTTGACTTGGTTGATTTCATCGCGGGTGCGCGCGGCGTCTTCGTAGCGCTCGGACTTGATCGCCTCGGTGAGGTCGAGTTCGAGCTTGGTCAGGCGGTCGTAGAGCGACTTCCGCTCCAGCGCGCGGGTGGGCACCTTGCCGGCATGGGCGGTCCCGTTGTGCATGTTCTCGAGCATCGGTTCGACGACGCCGCGGAAAGTCTCGTAGCAGGCCGGGCAGCCGAAGCGCCCGTGTTTCTTGAAATCGTTCTGCGTGAAACCGCACTTCTCGCACCGCACGCCGGCGGCGGCCGCCGGTTCGGGATTGAGCGAGGCCTTGAGCAACAGGTCGGCCAGCGAGAAACCGCTCGGATCCGTCACCCCCTTGGCTTGGGCGCACGCCTCGCAAAGGTCCACCTTGTGCACCTTGTTGTTCACGATCTGGGTGAGGTGGACGGTCGCCGGCTTCGAGCAGAGATCACACTTGAGCGGATTGGCCATGTGGGAGGTTTTGCGGAGTCTGCACGGAACATGCCACACCGACCCTCGCTGGCAAGTGTCGGCATGCGCGCGAAAGCATCGCGCCGTTCGGGCCCGGTGCACTGCGCCGCGGGCGCCACCGTGGCGCACCGGGCGCGTTCCGAATCGCACCGGCAGGGTCGTCAGCGGCGGCGTCAGATGCGCGTGCCTTCCACCAGCACGCGCTGGCGGAATGACTCGAGCACGCGCTTCGTGATCGGACCGGGCTTGCCGTTGCCGATCTCGCGGCCGTCGAGCTTCACGGTCGGAATCACCTCGGCGCCGGAGCCGGTGAGGAAACACTCGTCCGCGCACCAGATGTCGTAGCGGGTGAGATTGCTCTCGCGGATCGGCACGCCGATGTCCTTCGCGATGTCGAAGATCGTGGACCGCGTGACGCCCTTCAACGCGCCCTGCGACGCCGCCGGCGTGAGGATCTCGCCCTTGTGCACGATGAAGACATTGTCCGCCGTGCACTCCGCGACGTAGCCCTGATCGTTGAGCATGATCGCCTCGAGCGCGCCGAACTGCTTCGCCTCGATCTTGCCGAGGATGTTGTTGAGGTAGTTCAGCGACTTGATCGTCGGCGGCAGGGCCGACGGATTGATGCGCCGCGTGGGCACCGTGACGATCGCGAGGCCGTTGTCGTAATACTCCTTCGGATAGAGCGAAATCTTGCTCGCGATGATGAACATCGAAGGCTTCGGGCAGAGCCACGGCGCGAGGCCGAGATCGCCCACGCCACGGGTCACGACGAGGCGGATATACGCATCCGTCAGATTGTTCTGCCGGCACGTTTCGCAGGTGGCCGCGGAGATCTCCGCCCGCGAAAGCGGCAGCTGCAGCATGATCGCCTTGGCCGAGTATTCGAGCCGCTCGAGGTGCTCCTCGAGGCGGAAGACGTTGCCGCCATAAAGCCGGATGCCCTCGAAGACCCCGTCGCCATAGAGCAGACCGTGATCGAACACGGAGACCTTGGCGTCGTTGCTGTCGACGAATTTGCCATCGAGGTAGATCTTCATCGGAGCGAGCGTAGGTGGGGCCGGAAAGTTTTGTCCAGTCCGCGCCGGGGCCACTTCCACACACCGGGAGATGTAACCGGACGGTGCAGCCGGTGCGCCTGCACCCGAGCTCGCAGCGCGTCGGGACTTTCGGCTTGTCGTCGGAAAAATTCGCCGAAACTGTCTCCGCGCTTTTTCGTCTTTGTTCTCCGAGCCAGCCCCTTTTCTCATGCTTATCCACCTACGCCGTTCGCGTCGCGGTTCCCTTCCCTCCACTCAGCGCGGTTTCACCCTGATCGAGCTTCTCACGGTGATCGCGATCATCGGCATCCTCGCCGCGATCGTCATTCCGACGGTCGGCACGGTGCGCGAAAAGGCGGAGAAAGCCGTCGATTCCAACAAACTCCGCGAGATCCTCAAAGCCGCGCAGATCTATGCCGGCGACAATCGCGACCAGCTGCCCAATCCGCAGACCATCACCACCCAGCAGCTCACGGCCCCGTCTCCCGCCTGGCGCTGGCCCGGCATCCTCGCCAAGAACAAGATTCTCGAGGATCCCTCCTTCTGGTTCTGCAAGAACGACCAAGCGTTCGATTCGTCCCGTCCGGTCGAGTTCATCATCCAGCCGACGACCGCCCGCAATTCCCTGCACTCGAGCTTCACGCAGAACGGCCGCTCCCCCTCGTGGGAATTCGTCGGTGGCGTGAAGATGAGCGACCCGGCCACCACGCCTGTCCTCTACACCCGCGGCCTCCAGAACACCGGCCTTTGGAGCGCGACCAGCGGCGTGTATCGCGACACCGGCGGCTTCATCGCCTTCCTCGGCGGCAACATCGCGTTCTACCCGAACATCCAGACTGCCTCCGGCAACTCGCCGTTTTATTCCAACAACCCCACCAGCACGAGCACCACGCGCCCGCAGAACATCCTCCAGGCGATTCCGTTCAACACGGCCAACGCCGCCAACAGCGCGCGCGCCTACGGCATCCCGCCCGCCTCCGGCGCCGGCGGCATGATCGGCTCCGCTCAGGGCACGCTGGCACAGCGCGGACCCTAATCCCCTCGCTTAAAAGCGCTTCTAACCGGCAGCCCGGTCGCCTCCGCGACCGGGCTGTTGCTTTTTCCCGCTTTCCCGTTCACTCGCCGGCAGCCATCGTCTGCCACTTAACTCCATGATGCCGTCCGCCACCGCGCCCGCCTCCCCGTCCGTGACTCCCACTTACGTCGTGGGTCACAAGAACCCGGACGCGGACGCCATCTGCTCCGCCATCGCCTACGCCGCGTTCAAGGAAGCCCGGGGCGAAAAGGGCTACATCGCCGCCCGCTGCGGCAACTCCAACGCCCGCATCGACACCATTCTCCAGCGCTTCCAGCAGCCCCTGCCCCATTACCTGAGCGACGTATCGCCGCGCGTGCACGACCTGATGACCACCCCGGTCATTTCCGTGCCCGAGTCCGCCACCTGCGCCGAAGCGCTGGAACTGCTCGACCGGCACACCATCCGGATCATCCCCGCCACCAATGCCCGGCGCAAACCCGTCGGCACCGTTTCGCTGGCGCACCTCGGCGGCGTCTTCATCCCGCGCGTGAGCGAGCCGCGCGCCATGCGTCAGGTGCACACGTCCCTCGCCAACATCACGCGCGCCCTGAAAGGCCGCGCCCTGCACCTCGCCGACGAGAAGAAAGTCGAGGACCTCTTCGTCCGCCTCGGCACCATGGATATCAGTTCGTTCTGGAGCATCTCCGAGCGCGAACAAATCCCCGCCTCCCAATCCATCATCATCGTGGGCGACCGGCGCAATATCCAGCGCCGCGCCATTGAGCTGGGCATCCGCGCCCTCGTCATCACCAGCAATCTCGACCCCGACGAGGAGACCGTCGCCCTCGCCCGCGCCGCCAACGTCTCGATCATCGTCAGCCCCTACGACTCCGCCACCACCGCGTGGGTCGTGCGCACCGCGTCGAGCATCGAACGCGTGATCGATCGCACGTTGGTCACCGTCGATCCGGACGAACGCATTGCCGACGTCCGCAAACGCTTCACCGTCACCAATCACGCCGTGCTCGTCACCGCCGACGACGGCGTGCTCATCGGCATCCTCTCGAAGTCCGACATCTTCAAACCCGTCCGCACCCGCCTCGTCCTCGTCGACCACAACGAACTCACGCAGGCCGTCCCGGGCGCCGACGAAGTTACCATCGCCGAGATCATCGACCATCACCGCCTCGGCGCGCTCAACACCGCGCAACCGATCCTCTTCATCAACGAGCCCGTCGGCTCCACCTGCACCATCGTGGCCGACATGTTCCGCCGCGAAGGCCTGCAGCCCACCCCCGCCATCGCCGGCATCATGATGTCCGGCCTGATCTCGGACACACTGCATCTCAACGGCCCCACCGCGACCGGCAAAGACGCCATCCTGCTCGCCTGGCTCTCGGAAATCTCCGGCGTCAACTCGAAGCAACTCGCCGACCAGATCTTCAACTCGGGCTCCGTCATCCTCGCCAGTCCGCCGGAGAAAGTCGTCCGCTCCGATTTCAAGATCTACGAGGAGGAAGGCATTCGCTACGCCGTCTCGCAGGTCGAGGAACTCGGCTTCGGCAATTTCTGGCAGCACCACAAGCCCATCGCCGCCGCCGTCCAGCAGCTGCGCGAGGAGGAGAAACTGGCCTTCGCCGCGCTCCTCATCACCGACATCAACACCCAGAACTCGCTGCTCCTCGTGAAAGGCGACAATGCCATCATCGAGAAAATCAGCTACCCGCACGTCGAGAAGGACGAGATCTTCGACATGCCGGGCGTCGTCAGCCGCAAGAAGCAGCTGATCCCGTATCTCACGACCGTCATCAAGCAGCTCGCCAACGAGGGCTCCCTGCCCGGTGGCGGCAAATCCTCGCCGCCGTTCCGCAAGCGCCGCTGAGGCCCGGGCACCGCCGCAGCGGCACCCGCGTTCCGATCCCGCTTACGCGAGCCCGAGCTGCTTCAGCACCTCCGGCGGCGGTCCGGCGAATTTCTCGATCGCCACGTTTCCGACGTAGCCGATGTCCTTCATGCCCTCCGGCGTGGAATAATAGCCGCCCGCCGTGAGGTCGCGGAATCGCCGGAAGAACGTCGCCGCGCGGCGAAACTCCGGCTTCGCCTCCGGCACAAAGCAGATGTCGTCGCAGATCGCGTGCTTCTGCCGGAGCACGAGGTTTACGAAATCCACTTTGAAGCGTTTCTGCGCCTCCTGATCGAGCCACGCCAGGCCCTCGGTCACCAGCGCCTTGTCGTCCGCGTGGCCCGGATACGGCGCACTGATCCACTCGTCGATGAACTCGGGCACCCGCACCGCCGACGCCGCCGGCCCCTTGCCGTCCGCCGGGATGATCACGTCGCACAACGCCACGGCATTCTGTTTCTGCACTTCGTTGAACGTCAGCGGCCAGAGGTCGCCCGGCTTGTAGTCCTTCAGCAGATCCGGATCCGTGCCATAACCGACGCCCGCCGGCATCGAGGCCGGCGGCCCGCCGTTCGCCGCAAGTCCGCTCGTGCCCAGCAACGGCGCCGTCGCCGCTGCCGCCAGCATCCACTTGATCGCATCGCGGCGGTCCATCGCCCGGCCCGACGCCGGAATTGGGGAGGAGAAAGTCGTCATGGTTCGGTTCTCGGGTGTGGGTTGCGCCTCGGCCGCCGCGCGGCTCACAGGTTTCCTTTCTTCAGCTCCGCGAGCAGGTAGTCGCTGGAGCGCCATGCCAGCGCCATGATCGTGAGCGTGGGATTCTTGTCCGCGTTGGAGCAGAACGGACCACCGTCCGTCACGAACAGATTCTTCACGTCCCACGTCTGGCACCACTGGTTGGTCACGGATTTTTTCGGATCCGCTCCCATGATCGTGCCGCCGACTTCGTGGATGATCTTGCCGCCGGCCTCGATCGCCTTCGCGCCGTCGGCCTCCACTTTGCGCGTGAGCCGCCCGCCCATCGCTTCGATCAGCTGGGCAAACGTCTCCTGCATGTGTTTCGCCTGCCGCGTCTCGTGCTCCGACCACTTCCAATGGAAACGCAGCACCGGGATGCCCCACTTGTCCTTCACCTTGGGATCGAGATCGCAGAACGAATCGTCGTTGGGAATCATCTCGCCGCGGCCCGCGAAGCCCACGAACGAACCGTAGTAGCGCCGCGCGTCCTCCTTGAACTGCCGGCCGTAACTGCCCTTCGTGAGCGCCTCGACCCCGCCGACCGTGCCCATGCCCGGCATCTGCCGCCCCGTGCCGAACTCGATGTGGTAGCCGCGCGCGAAGCCGAGCTTCCCCGCCAGCTGCTCCTTGTAGAGCCACCACGGCACATACACGTGATTGCCGCCCGCGCCGTCCTCGTTGTGCAGCGGCAGATTCTCCAGCGCCGGGATCTGCCCGCTCAGGCCCGCGCCCACCGTGTCCATGATGTATTTGCCCACGAGCCCGCTCGAATTCGCGATGCCGTTCGGGAAACGCGGTGACTTCGAGTTGAGCATGATCCGCACGGACTCCGCCGAACTCGCCGCGAGCACGACGACCTTCCCTGTCACGCGGTGCTCCTGGCCCGTGGTCTTGTCGATGTAGACGACACCCGTCGCCTTGCCGTTGTCGTCGAGGGTCACCTCGCGCGCCATCGCGTTGGCCACGATGTCGAGGTTGCCGCTGGCCAGCGCCGGCGGCAGATGCACCGTCGTCGACTGGTAATTGGCCTTGATCGAGCAGCCGCGGCCGCACGGCGTTGCCCAGAAGCACGCCTGCCGCGCGCGCATCGCGTCGGCCAGCAACCGCTGCGCCTTCGGGTTGTTCGGATGGATCTTCTTCGGCAGCACGTCCGCATCCTGCTTCTGCGAAAGCACCGCGCGGTGGATCGGAATCACGGGCAGCCCGAGCTTCTTCGCCCGCTGCTTCGCCAACGCCTCGCCCGCGCGCATCGCCGGCGGCGGTTGCAGGCAGCCGGCGGGCGAGTCGGGCGTGTTCTCGAGGTTGTTGTTGTCGCCGTAGACGCCGATCAGCATCTCGACCTTGTCGTAGTAGGGCGCGACATCCTCGTAGCTCAGCGGCCAATCGAAACCGAGCCCGTCGCGCGTCTTCGGTTTGAAATCATACGGTCCGTTACGCAGCGAGATGCGCCCCCAATGGTTGGTGCGGCCGCCGAGCATGCGCGCCCGCCACCACCAGAACTGCCGCTCCGGCTCGCTCGACGCGCTCGTGTAGGGCTCGCCCGGCACCTGCCAGCCGCCGTCGATCGTCGCGTCGTAAAATCCGAAGGGCTTGTCCGGCGTCGAGACGCCGCGCAGCGGCGCCTGCGAGTTGTTCTGGAACATCGGCGTCTCCTTTTCCGGCACGTAGTTCCGGCCGGCTTCGAGCATCAGCACCTTCGCGCCCTCCATCACGCAGGTGTAGGCCGTCTGGCCGCCGGCGGCGCCGGAACCGACGACGATCACATCATAACTGGGCTGGGTCTTGCTCGAGGTAATCAGAGGCATGCGTGGGACGCGGGGTGGGGCCGCATCTCACGCCCGTGCCCCGCGAAAATCAACCCGCCATTTGCCGCGCCGCTCAGTCGAACACCGCCCGCACAAACGCCTCCCGCGCCTCCATGTGCGGATTGTGTCCGGAGCCCGCAATCACCCGGAAATCCGCCCGCGGAAAATGCCCCGTGATCACATCCCGGTCCGCGTCTTCGACGTAGCTCGAACGCTCGCCGATCACGCATCGCACCGCCCCGCCGAAGCGATCCTCCGGCCGCAGCGGATTGCGCTCCAACTCCGGCAACGCCGCCGTGAGCACCGGCAGATTCACCTGCCAGAACCACCGCCCCTCCGCATCCCGCTCCAGATTGGTCGTGAGAAATTTCCGCAGCGGCCAGCTCGGCACGCGCGCCTCGAAACGCAGCTCGGCCTCCGCCCGCGAACGCAGGTCCGCGAGATCCAGCTCGTTCATCGCCGCAAAACTCTGCCGGTGTCCGGGCCAGAAGTAGTTGCGCGGCGCGATGTCGACCACCACCAGCCGCTCCACCCGCTCCGGGTGCCGGCACGCGAGCAGCATCGCCGTCTTTCCGCCCATGCTGTGCCCCATGAGCGTCACGCGCGCCAGCCCCTGCGCGTCGAGCCACGCCAGCACGTCGCCCATCATCTCCGCGTAACCCATCGTCGGCGCATGCGGCGAGGTGCCGTGATTCCGCAGATCGGGCGCGAGCACGTGAAAACGCTCCGCGAGATCGCGCCCGGCCGTCTGCCAGTTGCGCGACGAACCCAGCATCCCATGCAGCAGCACCAGCGGAGGTTTCCCGGCGCCGCCGAGATCGCGATGAACGAGAGCCAGCATCCCGCCAGTAGCGAAGCCGCCCCCGGCGCTGGCGAGGAGAATTCCGGCCGGCACGCACTCCCGTCGCCCCACGGCCCGCGGCCGTTTTTCTCCTCGCTACACGCTCGCGCCTCTCCGCAACGTTTTCCGGTCCATGACTCCCCCCGCCGAACCGAAGCTCACCCCGATGATGCAGCAGTATTTCGAGGTGAAACGCGGCCTCCCCCGCGACACGCTCCTGCTGTTTCGACTCGGCGATTTCTTCGAGCTCTTCTTCGACGACGCCGTCGCCGCCTCGAAACTCCTCGGCATCACGCTCACCAAGCGCGGCGACACCCCGATGGCCGGCATTCCCGCGCACGCCGTCGACAACTACGTCTCCAAGCTCCTCGCCGCCGGCAAGAAGGTCGCCCTCTGCGATCAGGCCGAACCCGCCAAGGCCGGCAAACTCGTCCGCCGCCAGCTCACGCGCATCCTCTCCCCCGGCACCACCCTCGCCGCCAACCAGCTCGAAGCCGTCCGCAATCACTACCTCGCCGCCCTCGCCTTCGACAAACACGGCCTCCACGCCGCGTGGCTCGATCTCTCCACCGGCGAATTCCGCGTCGCGACCGATCCGCACATCGCCAATCTCCTCCCCGTCCTCACCGCGCTCGCCCCCGCCGAACTGCTCGTCATCGAGGGCGAACGCGAACGCTGGGCCGCCGCCCCGCACGATCAGGTCGCCGTCCACGCCCTCTGCGCCTTCTGCCGCGACCGCCTCGTCTCCGAGCTGCCGGGTTACCACTTCGACGCCACAAGCGGCGCCAAGACGGTGATGGACACCCTCGGCGTGCTGAACCTCCAGGGCTTCGGCCTCGCCCACTCGCACCCCGGCCTCGGCCCCGCCGGCGCGCTCGTCCACTACGCCACCGAGAATCTCTGCGCCAAACCCGAGAACCTCCGCGGCCTCCAGGAATATCGCAGCACCCGCACGCTGCTCCTCGACCCCGCCACCCTGCGCAACCTCGAGATCTTCCAGTCCACCCGCGGCACCCGCGACGGCTCCCTGCTCCACGCCATCAACCGCACCGCCACACCGCCCGGCGCGCGCCTCCTCGAACGCTGGCTCGCCGCCCCCACGCTCGAGCTCGCCGAGATCCAGCGGCGCCAGAACCTCGTCGGCGAACTCCTCCGGCAGCCCACCCGCCTCGCCGAGTTGCACGAGCTCCTCACCCAGGTCCGCGACATCCCCCGCATCCTCGGCCGTCTCCAAAACCGCCTGCGCAATCCGCGCGAGCTCGGCGGCGTGCGCGACACCCTCGCCCAGCTGCCCCCAATCAAGGCCGCGCTCTCCGCCTTCAGCGCTCAGCCTTCAGCCCCCGCGGCCTCCGCTCCCGCCTCCGGCTCTGACCTGCAACTTTCAACGCTCAACTCTCAACTCCACGAACTGCCGCACCTGCGGCAGCTCCTCGCCTCCGCCCTCGCCGCCGAGCTGCCCAACGATCTCGCCGACGGCAACTACATCGCCCCGGGCCACGACGCGGAACTCGATCGGCTTCGCTCCCTCACGACCGACAACAAGACCTGGCTCTCCGACCTCGAGCGCGCCGAGCAGGAACGCACCGGCATCCGCAGCCTCAAGGTCCGCTTCACCTCCAACTTCGGCTATTACATCGAGGTCACCAAGGCCAACCTCCACCTCGTCCCCGCCGACTACATCCGCCGCCAGACCACCGTCGGCGGCGAACGCTACGTCACCGAGGCCCTCAAGCAGAAGGAGAAGGAAATCTTCCACGCCGAGGAAAACGCCCTCGCCCGCGAACTCGCCCTCTTCAACGGCCTCGTCGCCCGCGTGCTCGATGAGTCGATCCCGCTCCAGCAGACCGCCGACGCCCTCGCCGAGCTCGACGTTCTCACCGGCTGGGCCCTCCTCGCGCGCGAGTGGGACTACTGCCTGCCCGTCCTCGATGAGGGCGACGTCCTCGAGATCGCCGAAGGCCGCCATCCCGTCGTCGAGCAGATGCTCCGTTCACTCGACACCGCCGCCGCCCGCGGCGCCGGCGCTGGCTTCGTGCCCAACGACACGCTCCTCGCCTGCGACGACGCGCAGATCGCCCTCCTCACCGGCCCCAACATGGCCGGCAAATCGACCTACATCCGCCAGGTCGCCCTCATCACGCTTATGGCGCAGATCGGCTGCTGGACGCCCGCCAAGTCGTGCCGCGTCGGCCTCGTCGACCGCATCTTCTCCCGCGTCGGCGCGAGCGACGACCTCGCCCGCGGCAACTCGACCTTCATGGTCGAGATGAACGAGACCGCCAATATCCTCAACAACGCCACCGACCGCTCGCTCATCATTCTCGACGAGATCGGCCGCGGCACCTCGACCTACGACGGACTCTCGATCGCCTGGGCCGTCGTCGAACACCTCCATCGCTCCGCCGAACGCGGCCCGCGCACCCTCTTCGCCACGCATTACCAGGAACTCACCCAGCTCGAGAAACACCTCGGCCGGCTGCGCAATTTCTCCGTCGCGGTGAAGGAGTGGAACGACGACATCGTCTTCGTCCGCCGCGTCATTCCCGGCGCCGCCGACCGCAGCTACGGCATCCAGGTCGCCCGCCTCGCCGGCCTGCCGCTCAGCGTCATCGACCGCGCCAAGACCATCCTCGCCAAACTCGAGTCCGACGACACCGCCGTCACGTTACCCGCAGCCCCCGCCGCCAAGCCGAAGAAAAAAATCTCCGTCGCCCCGGCCGACGACGCGCAGCTCAACCTGCTCTGACGCCCCGCGGCACGCGCCGCCCTCCCGCTACGCGGGTCCGAATCCCGTCGAGCCGTCGCCAAATAGATCGCCCACGATCGCCACCGGCCCTTCGTCCTCCACGCCACGCTGCGGCCTGCCGGCAAACCGGGCCAATTCCTGCAGCGTCCGCACCGCCGGCGGCTTCACGAGATAGGCCTGCGCCTTCAATTCGTAGGCGCGCAACACATCCCGTTCCTCCGCCGAAGAGGTCAGGATCACGATACAGAGATCGGCGAGCTCCGGCGCCTCCCGGATACACTGCAACACCTCCAGCCCGCTCTTTCGCGGGAGCTTGAGATCGAGCAGCACGAGGCTCGGCCGCGGATGACGGACCCCGTCCGCAAACTCGCCCCGCCCGAACAGATAGGCACACGCCTCCTCGCCGTCCCCGACGACCCGCAGCGGATTCGAAATTCCCGCCTGCCGGTAGGCACGCCGAAAGATAAAGACGTCGTCCTCGTTGTCCTCCACCAGCAGCAGCGGCGGCATGCCCGATCCCGACTCGACCATCATGGCATGCACCGCTCCGCCGCGGGAGTGCGGCCTGCCGAACCTCGAGCCATCAACGACGGAACGAACATGGTAAACGGGGCAAATTCGGGTGCGTCTCTTCGCGGGCTCGTTGCGGAATTCAACCGCCCGTCACGCGGAGGAAACCGTGCCGGCGGCACTTCGCCGCAGGAAGAACCAAAAAACCCGATTGTTCCATCGGTGAAACTCCGAGGCCCCCTCCGGCTGCGTCGCCTCGCCGCCGGCCCGTGCGGTCCACCGCCCCCTGCCGGAACCGCCTTCCGGCCCATTCACCCGAGCGCCGCCGCCACGCGCACGAGCATCTCGGCCACCGCCTTGCTCGCCTTCTTCGCCCGCGGATCCGCGAGCGTTCCGTCCGCCGCGAAAGCCTTGTCCGCCGCCGGCACCACGCATTGCGCGGGAATCACGTGGCAGCCGAGATGGGTCATCAGCTGGCGCAGCTGCGTCAGCGAGCGGATCGCGCCAAACGCGCCCGGCGACGCCGCCACGATGCCCACCGCCTTGCCCTCGAACGGATCGTCGTCCGCCCGCGTGCACCAATCGAGCGTGTTCTTCAGCAGCGGCGTGATCTGCGAATTGTATTCCGGCGACGCGAGCAACAGCCCGTGGTGCTGGTGCATCAGCTGCACCAGCTGCGCGGCCGGCTCCGGCAGCCCGTGCTCCGCTTCGAGGTCGCCGTCATAGAGCGGGAGCGGATAATCCTTGAGCGAAATCAGCGTGACCTCGCCACCCGCCGCGCGCGCCGCCTCCGCGGTGGCGACCAGCAGTTTCTGGTTGAGCGAATCCCGGCGGGCACTGCCGGAAAACGCGAGGAGGCGCGGAGGTGTGGGCATGATGGCGGCACAAAAGCCGCCCCGCCCCGGTGCGCAAGCCGGCGGACCGCGCCGGCTCCGCGTTCAACCGAGCGACTTCAGCAGCCGCTCCAGTTCCGCCCGCTTGGCCTGCTGCTCGGCGAGCTGCTTCCGCGCGCCTTCCAGCACCGCCGGCGGCGCCTTGCTCACGAACGCCTGGTTTGAGAGCCGCGCCTCCGTGCCCGCGATGTGTTTCGCGAGCTGCTCGAGCTCCTTGCCGAGCCGCGCCTTCTCCGCACCGACATCGACCGTGCTCGCGAGATCGAGGTAGGCCGTGCCGAGCGGCGTCACCGCCGCGGGCGCGCCGTCGACCTTGTCCTTTCGCGTGATCTCCGCGGCCCCGACCATGCGCGCGAGTTTCGCGAGGTTGGCCGAAAGCACCGCCCACTCGGAATCCGTGGCGGTGATGAGCAGCTTCACATCGCGGCGGCTGGCGAGATTGTGCTCGGCCTTGAGCGCACGCGTGACGGACACAAACGCCTTCAGCTGCTCGACCGACGCCACGGCGGCGCGATCCAGCGTCACACCGCGCGTGAGCGCGCTCGACGCGACCTGCGAGGCATTCTCGATCCGCGCATCCTCGATGAAGCGGCCTTCCGGGCCGTAGCCCAGCTGGTGCCAGAGCTCCTCGGTGATGTAGGGGATAAACGGATGCAGCAGCAGCAGCGTCTGCCGCAGCACGAGATCCTGGATCGCGAGGCAGTTGGCCTTGGTCGCGGGATCCTGGAGCTTCGATTTCGAGACCTCCACATACCAGTCGCAGAAGTCGTTCCAGAAAAACCCATACAGGGCCTGCACCGCCGCGCTGAACTCGAACTCGTAGAAACACCGGCTGACCTCGCGGCTCGTCGCCAGCAGGCGGTCGAGGATCGCGTGGTCGTCGGCGTCGAACTTCGCCGCTTCGAGCCGCGCGAGGATCGCATCGAGCGACGAGTTGTCGCCCGCCTCGCCGCTCATCTGGCGGAAGCGGCAGGCGTTCCAGAGCTTGTTGCAGAAGTTCTTTCCGCTCTCGATCCGGTCCTCCTGGAAACGGATGTCCTGCCCCTGCGGCGCGATCGAGATGATGCCGAAGCGCAGCCCGTCCGCGCCGTATTTGCCGATCAGATCGAGCGGGTCCGGCGAGTTGCCGAGCGACTTCGACATCTTGCGGCCCTGCGCGTCGCGGATGATGCCGGTGAAATAGACATCCTTGAACGGAATCCGCCGCTCCAGCGGCTCGCCCGGCCGCATGAACTCGAGTCCGGCCATGATCATGCGCGCCACCCAGAAGAAGATGATGTCGGGCCCGGTCACGAGCGTCGACGTCGGGTAGAAGTAGTCGAGGCCGGCATCCTTCTCCTTGCCCGGCTCCGGCCAGCCCATCGTCGCAAACGGCCACAACCACGACGACGCCCACGTATCGAGCACGTCGTCTTCCTGCACCCAGTTCTCCGGGTCCGCGGGACCGTCGAGCGAGACATGCACCTTGGCCGGATCGCGGAGATCGGCCTCGGTCAGCTTGTCGCGATCGAGCCCCTTGCGATACCAGACCGGGATGCGGTGGCCCCACCAGAGCTGCCGCGAAATGCACCAGTCCTGGATGTTCTCGAGCCAGTGCAGGTAGACTTTGCTCCAGCGCTCCGGGTGAAACTTGATGTGCCCGTCGCGCACCGCCGCCTTCGCTTCCTCGACGCGGGGGTAACGCAGCCACCACTGCCACGTGAGCCGCGGCTCGATCGGCACGTCGGCGCGTTCGGAGTAGCCGACGTTGTTGGCATACGCCTCGTCGGCCACGAGGGCGCCGCGCTCCTTGAGCAGTTCGCCGGCCTTCTTGCGGCCCGCGAAACGTTCCATGCCGGCGAGCTCCGGACCGGCGAGTTCGTTGAGCACGCCGTTGGCCTCGAGCACATCGATGATCGGCAGCTTGTGCCGGCCGCCGATCTCGAAGTCCGCTTTGTCGTGCGCCGGCGTGATCTTGAGCGCGCCGGTGCCGAACTCCTTGTCCACCGCCGTATCGGCAATGATCGGAATCTCCGCGGCCGGCCCGATCGGCCGGCGCACTTTCCTGCCCACCCAGCCGGCCCAGCGCGGGTCGTCCGGATGCACCGCAATCGCCACGTCGCCCGGAATCGTCTCCGGCCGCGTCGTCTTCACCTCGATGAACTGCCCCGGCGCATCCACGCGCTCGTAGCGCACGCGATACATCGTGCCGTTCACCGGCTTCATGATCACTTCCTCGTCCGACAGCGCCGTCTGCGTCGCCGGGCACCAGTTCACCATCCGTTTGCCGCGGTAGATGTTTCCCTTCGCGAAGAGATCCACGAACACCTTGAGCACCGCCCGCGAGTAATGCGGGTCCATCGTGAACTGCGTGCGATCCCAGTCGCACGAGGCGCCGAGCCGCCGCAGCTGCTCGAGGATGATGCCGCCCTTCTCCTCGCGCCACGCCCAGACCTTCTCCAGGAACTTCTCCCGCCCGAGATCGCGCCGCGACACCTTCTGCTTGCGCAGCTCGCGCTCGACCACGGCCTGCGTCGCGATGCCCGCATGGTCCGTGCCGGGCAGCCACATCGCCGACTTCCCCTCGAGCCGCGCGCGGCGGATCAGGATGTCCTGCAGCGTGTTGTTGAGCACGTGCCCCATGGTCAGCACGCCCGTGACGTTGGGCGGCGGGATGACGATGGAATACGGCTCCTTGTCGGCCGCTACCTTCCCGGCAAACGCCCGCGCGTCCAGCCAGGCGGCATACCATTTCTTCTCCACGTCACGCGGTTCGTAGCTCTTGGAAATCTCGGCCATCGGTTGAAAGGGAACTGCCGAGAAAACGTCCCCCGCATACGCGACGCAAGGGGCTTTTGCTCGCCCTGCGCTCCCGCGGCGCCGGCGGCCATTTCCCACTTCCCAACGCCCGGCTTTTCCGGTCCCCTCGCCATCCCGCGCCCGACCCGCGTCGGGGCCCACGTCGTCCCATGCCCGCCAACATCCCAGTCCGTGCCCGCGAACGTCTCACCTTCACCGGTGAGGTGCCCGTGCCGACGCGGCTCGCTGCCTGCAAGGAATTCCTCCGTTTCGAAATGCAGGGCCTCCGGGAACGCCACAAGGCCGGCAGTTCCGGGCTCACCATCTGCCGCGAACGCTCCCAGATCCTCGACGCACTCCTCTGCCACCTGCTCGACTACGCCCTCAGCTCCTACTCGCGCACCCACGGCGCGCCGCCGGCTCCCGTGACGATCGTCGCCCTCGGCGGCTACGGCCGCGCCGAGCTCTCGCCGCTGAGCGATGTGGACATCATGTTCCTGTTCCCGACCAAGACGCCGCCCGCCCAGGCGAAGCCGCTCCAGGAACACCTCACCAACGAGATCCTCTACATTCTCTGGGACTGCGGCCTGAAGGTCGGTCACTCCACCCGCACGATCGACGACGCCTTCGGCGAGGCGCGGAAGGATATCCAGACCAAGACCGCGCTGCTTGAGGCGCGGCGCGTCTGCGGCTCCGAACGGCTCTACGATACGTTCTCCCAGGCCTACCGCAGCTACTACATCAGCGAGTATCCGAAGGACTACATCGCCGCGCGGCTCGACGACCAGGCCAACCGCCGCGCCAAGTTCGCCAACACCGTCTTCAACCAGGAGCCCGACATCAAGAACGGCGTCGGCGGCCTCCGCGACTACCAGAACGCCGTCTGGATGGCGCGCGTGAAGCTCGAGCTCCACCAGATCGACGAGCTCGCCACGCAGAACTACCTCCGCGCCGAGGACCTCGCCGCCTTCCAGCGCGCCTACGATTTCCTGCTCCGCGTCCGCAACGAGCTCCACTTCATGAGCACGCGCGCGACCGATGTCATGAGCCTCGATAACCAGCCCCGCATCGCGGAAAACCTGGGTTACACCGAGACCGACATGCTCGCCCGCGTGGAGCACTTCATGCAGGACTACTACCGCGCGGCGCAGACGATCTTCCGCGTGTCCAAGCTCGTCGAGGACCGCCTCGCCCTCTCCATCGGCCGCAACGGCAACGGCGACAAACGCTCCTTCCGCGAATCCCTCCTCGCCTCGCGCTTCGTGAAGACCAAGCGCATCGACGGCTTCATCCTCCGCGGCCGCGAACTCGCCGCGGAGAAGCCCGACGTCTTCCGCGACGATCCGGTCCGGCTGATCCGCGTCTTCCGCCACCTCCAGACCCACGAGGCCAACCTCGAGTTTCACCTCGCCGAACTCATCCGCACCTCGCTCCCGCTCCTCACGCAGAAAGTCGCGCACTCCGCCGACGCGAGCGTCTCGTTCCGCGCCATCCTCTCCGAGCCCGGCCAGGTGCACCCCATGCTGGCCAAGATGCACGAGCTCGGCGTGCTCGGCCGCTTCATGCCGGAATTCGACGGACTCACGTGCCTCGTGCAGCATGAGTATTATCACCGTTACACGGCGGACGTGCACACGCTGAATGCGATCCGCGAGCTCGACCGCATCTTCTCCGAAGCGGAGCCGATCACCCTCAAATATCGCGCCGCCCTGCACGAAAGCGGCGAGGCCACACTGCTTTATCTCACGCTCCTGCTGCACGACATCGGCAAAGCCGAGGGCATCCGCGGCCACGCCGAAAGCGGCGTCCGCCTCGCCACGCCGATCCTGGAACGCCTCGGCGTTTCCGCCGGCGGCCGCGAGCTCGTGCTCTTCGTCATCAAAAATCATCTCGCGATGGCACGATTCTGGCAGAAGCGGGACGTAGATGATCCCTCAACCGCCGCTGCTTTCGCGGAGTTGGTGGGCGACCCCGAGCGTCTCCGCCACCTCTATGTGCATACCTTCTGTGACGCGCGCGGCACTGCCGCGGACTTGTGGAACAGCTACAAGGATACGTTGCACACCACGCTTTACCGTTCCACGCTCGAGCGCCTGAAACACGGCGCTGCCCTCGACGCGAGCCTTCAGGAAAAGAAACAAATGACCCAACAGGAACTGATCGCGAAAACCATCCCCGGCATCAGCGCAGACGAGATCAACGCTCACTTCGGCCTGCTGCCCGACCGGTATTTCATCCATACCGATCCGGAGGAAATCGCGCTCCACATCCAGATGGTCAACCGGCTGCTCAAGTCGATCACGACGGCCGATTCCGTCGGTTCGCTGCGCCCGATCATCGACTGGAAAGACGACCTCAACCGCTCGCTCACGGTCGTCAACGTGGTGACGTGGGACCGCGCCGGTCTCTTCTACAAACTCGCCGGCGCCTTCAGTGTCGCCGGGCTCAGCATCCTCGGCGCCAAGGTCATTTCCCGCACCGATCACATCGCGATCGACACCTTCTACGTCGTCGAACCCGGCCGCGGCCCCGTGCAGAGCGCGAGCGCGCAGGAGAAATTTGCCCGCACGATCGAAGAGGCGCTCGTCGCCAACCGCGACCTCCTCCCCGATATCATGGCGCAGGCGAAGAAGATCGCCTCGACGCGCTATCTGTCCTCCGCCAGCGGCGAAGCGCTGCAAAGCTCGTTCCCCCCGACGGTCGACGTCTACCACGAGCTCTCGATGGAGCGCACGATCGTGGAGGTGCAGGCCCGCGACCAGATCGGCCTGCTCTACCGGCTCGCCCGCACGATCAGCGACCACAACTTCGACATCACCTTCGCCCGCATCGGCACCGAACGCGGCGTCGCGATCGACACCTTCTACATCGAAGGCGCCAACCACGAGCCCCTCGAAGGCCCCGAGCGCCTCGTCGCCCTGCGCGACAAACTCAACGAAGTCATCGCCCCGGCCGCCGCCGCCGCCGTGGGCTGAATACCGAAAATTGCGGATAGCGGATCGCGGATTGCGGTTCGTTCGTCGACGCGTGTGCACCAAGCTCACGCGCCATGAATGCCGAAGAATTCAAGGGCCGCACCAAGGCGTTCACCCTCCGAGTAATTCGCGTGGTCGAAGCCCTGCCGCGGGAATCCGTTGCGCAAACCCTCGGCCGCCAGCTGCTGCGGTCCGGCACCTCCGTCGGCGCGAACTACCGGGCCGCTATCCGCGCCCGATCCCGGCCCGAGTTCCTGGCCAAGCTGGGCATCGTCGAGGAGGAATGCGACGAGTCACTGTTCTGGATGGAACTACTGGTCGAATCGGGTCGAATGCCCGCGGCTCGGCTCGCGCCTTTGTTGCGCGAGGGCTCCGAGATCCTTGCCATGACAGTCGCGTCCATAAAGTCAGCCCGTCGAATCCATTAAGCGTGTCCCTTCCTTCCGATCCGCAATCCGGAATCCGCAATCCGCAATCCGAGGTCTTCTACCGCCTCGCCTCCCTCGCCACGCGCACGGATGACCCCAAAGCCGCCCTCCGCGAAATGCTCGACCTCGTGGTCGCGTATTTTTCCGCCGACGCCGGCTCCGTCGCGCTGCTGAGTCCCGACACCGGCCGCCTCGAGACCGAGGTCCAGGTCGGCACCTCCGAATCCGCCAACTCCCAGGGACTGAAACTCGGCCACGGCATCACCGGCTGGTGCGTGCTCAACCGCCGCTCCCTGCTCGTCCGCGACGTCACCTTCGAACCGCGCTACATCGCCGTCCGCCCGGAGACGCGTTGCGAAATGGCCGCGCCGATGCAGCACAACGACCAGGTGATCGGCGTCATCGATCTCGAGAGCGACCGGCTCGGCGGCTTCAGCCCGGCCGACCTCGCCCTCCTCGAGAAATTCGCCGAGGAAGCCGCGCGCGTGCTCGAGCGCCTCTGGCAACTGGGCCACCTCAAGGACAAGGCCCGCCAGCTTGAATCCCTCATCAACGCCGGCCAGTCCCTCGTCACCAAGCTCGAGCAGCAGGAACTCCTCGATACGCTCACCCGCGAAGCGCGGAAAATGATGCAGGCGCGCGCCTGCGCCCTCTACCTGCTCGACGCCTCGGCCAAGACGGTCCGCTGCGCCTCCTTCACCAACGCCGCCGCCATCGCGCCGCCCGCCGGCGACCTGCCGCTGGATTCGTGCATGGTCGCCTCGCCGATCCACACCCGCCGGCAGATCGCATTTCCCGATGTGCAATCGCCCGAATTCGGCGAACTGCTCGACGTCCCCGCGGATCCCGCGCTGCGCTCCGTGCTCGCCACGCCGGTGCGCTTCGAAGGCGACGTCCTCGGCGTGCTCGTGCTGTTCACCGACCGCATCCGCCGCTTCGACAACGACGAGAAACGCCTCTGCGCCGCGCTCGCCAGTCTCGGCGCCGTGGCGCTGCAGAACGCCCGCCTCTACTCCCGCGTCTTCCAGAGCGAGGACGTGCTGCGGAAAAACGAACGCCTCACCACCCTCGGCCTGCTCGCCGCCGAGATCGCCCACGAGATCCGCAATCCCCTCACCGTGCTGAAGCTCCTCCACGGCGGCCTCGGCGTGGACTTCGCCGAAGGCGATCCACGGCGCACCGACATGCGCGTGATCGGCGAGAAACTCGACCAGCTCGAGGCCATCGTCGGCCGCGTGCTCAGCTTCGCCAAGGCCCCCAGCAGCCTGCACTCCCGCTGGAAGATCGCCGATGTCGTCGAGGACACCCTCGTGCTCGTCCGCCTCAAGCTCGCGCAGCACAAGGTCACCGTCTCCTTCACGCCGCCTCCCCGCCCGCTCTTTGTCGAGGTGCACAAGGGCCAGATCCAGCAGGTGCTCCTCAACCTGCTCATCAACGCCATGCACGCGATGCCCGAGGGCGGCAGCATCGCCCTCGAAACCGCTTCGGCCGATCACGCCGGCGTCCCGCACGTGCACCTCGATATCGCCGACACCGGCACCGGCGTGCCCGAGGCGCTGCGCGAGCGGATCTTCGACTCGTTCCTCTCCGGCCGCCCCGATGGCACCGGCCTCGGTCTCGCCATCGCCAAGCGGATCCTCGTGAGCCATCACGGCGACCTGAAGCTGCTCCGCACCAGCCCCGCCGGCACGACGATGCGCATCGCACTTCCGCTCGCCAAATAGCCCCCGCTCCCGCTCCTTCCTGCCATGCCCGAGTCCGACCCGGAAAAACTCGCCCACGAAAAAGCCAAGCTGAAGCGCACGGTCCTGATCCTCGCCCCGATCCTCATCGTCGGCGGGATCCTCGTGCTGGCGTTCATGGAGCGCATGCCCACGCCCCTGCGCATCCTGGTCGGCGTGGGCGACATCATCGTCGGTCTCACACTGCTCCTCCTGCTGAAGCAGAAGTTTTTCGACAAATAGCCGGCCACCCGGCTCCGCCGAAAAAAGGCGCGCCCCTTCCGGGGCGCGCCTTTTCGCCGTCCGGACAAGCTCAGAGCTTCTTCGAGACTTCGAGGTAGTAGCTGCGGCCTTTCGCGGAAACCGTGCCGCCCTGGTAGCCGCGGGATTCGTCCGCCACCGGCGGCTCCTCGTCGAAGAGATTGCTCACCCCGAAGCGCACCGAGACATCGCGGAGCATGCCCTTCTCCCGGCCGAAACGATGCTGGACGAAAGCGCTGTGCTGCCACACGTCCTCGATCCACCAACGGTAGCGGACCACGCCGCCGACATCGTTGAACACGCGGATGTAGCCCGGCCGGCCCAGCTGTTCGTAGATCGTCGCCGTCGTCGCACCGCCCGGATCCATCGAGCCGCCGTAATACTCGGAGAACCAGCCCGCGCTCCAGCCGCCCTGCCGCCAGAGCACGCTCGCGTTGCCGCGCCACTTCGCGCGCCCGTCCTCCTGCAGCACCGTCTCCACCTCGGAAAACTCGTCGAGCTGCTGGTTGTAGCGGCGGTTGAACGTCGCCTCGCCGCGCAGCGTGAACTGGCCGAGGCGGTTGCGCGGCAGCCGATAGGCCAGCGCCATGTCGATACCCTCGAGGTCACGACCGGCGAGGTTCAGGTAATCGTCGATCAGCGAGATCAGGCGCCCGACCGGCGCGCGGTGCTGGGAAGCGGGGCGCGTAGCATTGTAGGCGGCGAAAAAGTCGCGGTCGGCCTGCGTGACGGGCGCGCGCGTGACCTTGGGGTTGCCGACGTAGCCCGCGGCGCCCGAGTTGGTGTTCACGTTGTTCGCCGAGGTGCCCGCGGCGATCTGCGCCTGCGTGTAGGAAATCAGCAGGGCCTCGTCGCGGCTCAACACGCCGCCGGCGGCGAGGTTGTCGATGACCTTGTTCTGGTCGATCCGCCACCAGTCGATGGTGAATGTGAGGCCCTTCACGCGCGGCACCTCGATCGCAAGGCCGACGGTCGCAGTCTTCGCCTCCTCGGGCGTGAGGGAGGCATTGCCCTGGCGGAAGACCGTGCGGTTCGTCGAGCCGTCGGTGATCAGGCCGGTGACGGTGCTGCGATAGACATCGGTTACACCGGTGACGGAGCGCTGCAGGGGCGAGGTATTGTTCTGCACGAGATTGGGCGCGCGGAACGATTCGTTGAACGAGGCGCGCACGAGCAGGTTTTTCCCGGGTCGCCATGCGAGACCGTATTTCGGTTTCAGCGCATCGCCGAAGTCGGAGAACTTCTCGTAACGGGCGGCGAGCGAGAGTTCGAGCAGGTCGAGCATCGGCGCCCGGTTCTTCCGCCCGATCACCGGCACCAGGATTTCGGAGTAGCCGGAAATGACATTGCGGTCCGAGTAGAGGTTCAGATTGGGGCTCAGGCCGACGAAATCGTTGTCGGAGCCGCGCGGCAGGAACGCCGTCGTCGTATCGCTCGCCGGATTCAGGCCCGCATACGGCGGCCGCCAGTCGCGGTAGGACTCCCACCGGAATTCCGCACCGAAGGCCGCGCCGACGCGCCCGCCCCAGGCTTCGAACAACGTGCCGTTCAGCTTGCCGTCAAACGTCGCCAGTTCCGTGCGGCCCTCGCGCACAAACGTGTCGACCATCGGATCCACGACGGAGGCCGGGTTCGTGTAGGGCCGGTCGATCTGGATCGTGCCGTCGACGTTGCGGAACGTGTAGCCGAACGGATTGAAGGCCGTGTTGTCCGAGCGGACGAGCGCCTGCTGCAGCCGGCTGTGGCGGATATTGTTGGCTTCGGAATCGCGCGTCCACGCCCGCGAATACATCGCACCCGACTCCCACTCGTAATCGGCAAACGTCTTGCCGCGCAGGCCGGCCACGCCGCGGATCGACTGCGACAGCACGCTGATATCCTTCGCTTTGAACTCACGCGGCCGCACGCCCGTGCCGCCGGCGATCAGCACGTCGGAGGGCGTGCCGACGATGCGCGGCGTGCCATCGGCATTGGGCGCGCCGGTCGGGTGATAGAAACGGGAACCGAACGGGTTGAACGGATTGTTCGCCCCGACGTAGATGTTGAAATCGTCGGTGCCATCGACGCCCGCCGGATCGCGGTGGTTGTAGGAATCCGCGCGATAGTAGGCCAGTTCGCCAAACGCCGTCAGCCGGTCGCCGATCTTGTGGTTCAGCGCACCGAAGAAGTTCACCCGGTCCGTCTCGGGCAGGATCACGCGGTCGAGGTTGAGATTGTAGTAGTAGTCGCGCTCCACGCTGGTCGGGAGCCGCGAAGGCGTGGTCTGCCGGAGACCCGTGCCGCCGCCGGCCAGCGGCACGAAGAAGAACGCGCCCGCCGTCGACGTGGTCAGCGCCGTCGAGGGCGTCGTGGAGGTCGAGATGCCGCGGTTCCCTTCGGGCCGCGCACCGACGAAATTGCCCGTGGCATCGAAGCTGCCGCGGATGAAGTTGCCGTATTGCGACGCGGAAGAGCGGTTGTCGAAGTCGGTGTCCGTGGTGCTCCACGGTTCGAGCACGGTGCGCACGCGGCGGACATCGGCATCGCGGGTGAACTTCCGGTCCTTCGTCTCGAGGATGTCGCGATGGTAGAAATCGAGCATCGCGACGACGTTGGTGCGGCCCCGGTTGAAGGTCTCGCCCCCCACGAGCGTCGCCCGCCAGTCGTCCGCCCCGCCGTGCTGCGTGAGCGAGCCGCGCAGCGACAGCTCATAGCCGGTGAAATCGGTCTTGAGGATCGAGTTGATGACGCCCGCCGCCGCATCGGCGCCGTAGATCGCGGACGCACCGTCGCGCAGCACCTCGACGCGTTTGATCGCGCCGGCGGGCAGCTGGTTGATGTTCACCGCCAGCGAAGGCACGCCGCCCTCGGCCTGGCTGATCGGATGCGGGGCGAGCCGCCGGCCATTGACGAGCACCAGGGTGTTGCCCGAACCGATGCCGCGCAGATTAAGCGAGGTATTGTCGCCCCGCGCATCGGCGCCGAGGACGTTGGTCTCGGTGAGCGAAAGCACGCCGCCGTTGGGCAGCATCTGGAACAACTCCGCCGGGGTCGGCGCACCGCGCACCGCGAGGTCGTCGATCTCGAACACGCTGACCGGCAGCGTCGTCTCCTGCTCGATGCGGCGGATGTTGGAGCCGGTCACCGTGAACGCTTCCAGAACGGTCGGACCGGAGGCGGTGCCCGTCGCCGCCGGCGCCGCCGGAGCGGCTTGCCCCAGCAGCGGCTGGGCGGCGGTCGCCAGTGCCAAGGAAGTCAGGATGTGCAGGTGGGTCTTCATCGGTTAGGTTCAGGTTTGAGCGGCGGACTGGCGCCCACCGCGGGTTGGGTCGGGTCAGAATCGCTTGGTCAGCTGTGCGTAGAACGCCCGGCCGCGAGCGTTGGTGCCGGCGCCGCGCCGATAACCCACGTCCTCGTCCGCCAGCGGCGGCTCGGTGTCGAAGACGTTGTTCACGCCGAGGCGCACGGAAAGATTGCTCAACAGGAAGCGCTCACGCAGCCGCGGAAAGGCGTAGTTCACGTAGGCATTGTGCACCATGTAGGATGATACGAGGTAGCGGTAACGCCGGACGCCTCCCGAGTCGTCGTAAACCGAGATGTAACTCGGACGCCCGAGCGCCTCGTAAACTGCGAGCGTCGTCGCCGTGCTCGTGTCGACGTATTTGCCGTAGTAGTTCGCAAACCACCCCGCCGTCCATCGCTCGTGGCGGTAGGTGCCACCCATGCTGCCGCGGTAGCGGGATCGGCCATCGCGGTTGATGCTGGAGACCTTGGGTGCACCCGGCTCGTCCTCGGTCTGGAACAAGGTCAGGTAGGACGCATCGCCCCGGAGGGTGAGCTGACCGAAGCGGGTGCGCGGCAGCCGGAGCTCGACCGCGACGTCGTAGCCTTCCACCTCGCGGCCGGCGAGATTGACGTAGTCGGTCACGATCGAGCGCACGCTGCCGACAGGCACGCGCTGCTGCGCCGGCGGCCGCGTGGCGTTGAACGCATTGAAGCGGTCGATGTCGTCCGGCGTGACCGAATTCCGGACCACCTGCGGATTGCCGGCATAGTTCGCCGTGCCGCCGCCCAGATCGATCCGGTTGATCGGCGTGCCCGCGGCGAGGGCCCGCCGCACCGCGGCGTCCAGCAGTTCCTCGTCCCGGATCAATTGCGCCGTGCCGGTGACGTCGTCGATCACGTCCTTCTGGCTGATCCGCCAGTAATCCACGGTGAAGGACAGCGGTCGGTAGAAGGGCAGCGTGACCGCGAGGCCCATGGTCCTGGAGCGCGAGCTTTCCGGAACCAGCGAGTCGCTGCCCTGCCGGAAGAGCACCGGATTCACGACACTGTCGCGATTGAGCGCGGTGACCTCGAAACGGTAGGGATCGTTGAAGGTGCTGCCCGACCGCTGCACCGGGGTCGTGTTCGTCTGCACCAGATTCGGCGCCCGGAAGGAGGAAGCGAGCGTCCCACGGAAGAGCATCCAGTCCGTCGGCCGGTAGCTGAGGCCGAACTTCGGCTTTACCGTCTCGCCAAAGTCGGAGAATCGCTCCGCCCGTCCGGCGACCGAGACCTCCAGCGCGCGGATGAGCGGCTGCCGGTTCGTCTTGCCGACGATCGGAATCAGCGTCTCCGCAAACAACGCCGCGATCGAACGCGCGCTGTAGAGGTTCACATTCGGACTGACGCCGAGAAAGTCGTTCTCGGTGGGCCCGAAGAACAGGTTCGTCGGATCGTTCGGGTTCCCGTTGAACGGGGCGTCCTTCGGGTTCAGCCCCGCGTAAGGCGGCCGGTAATCGCGATAATCCTCCCAGCGCATCTCCGCGCCCGCCGCCACGCCGACCGCCCCGCCCCGCCAGCGGTCCAGGATCGAGCCGTTGATCTTGAAGTCCCAGATCGCGAGCTGCGTGCGGCCCTCGCGCACGAAGTCGTCGTAGAGTGATTGGGTGAGCGCCGCGGGATTGCGGTAGGGCTTGTCGACCGTGAGCAGGTAGGGATTGGCCGTGTTGCCCGGCTGAGGGACGAGCTTGAAGGTGTAATTGAAGGGATTGAACGCCTTCGTCGGATCCGCGGTCGTCAGCGCCGCGCGGAGGCGGCTCTCGCGGACGGCGAATTTCTCCGTGTCATGGGATTTGTTGCGCCCGTAGAGCACGGCCGACTCCCACTCCCAGCCGCCGCTCAGCCGTCCGCGCAATCCGCCCACGAGGCGCATGGCCTCGGAATCGACGTAGATCCGCCGCGGCGCGAAATCACGCGGGATCACGCCGACTCCGGGCAGGAGCTGCACGTCGGCCGGCGCTCCGGCGATGCGCGGGGTGCCATCGGCATTGGGTGCGCCGTTGGTCTCGTAGAACCGCGTGCCGAAGGGATTGAACGGATTGTTTGCGCTCACGTAGATGCCGTGATCGGTCGTCGCATCGAAGGCCGACGGCAGCCGACCGGTCACCGAGCGGGCACGATAGCCGAGAAACTCGCCGAACACCTCGAGGTTAACGTCGAGCCGATGCCGCAGCACCGCCGTCAGGTTGAAGCGATCCGACCTCGGCAGGATCGGCCGGTGCTCGTTCGGGTTCTGAAACCACTCGAGACTGAAGTCGTCGAAGTTGTGCGAGGGCAGCGACTGCCGGAAACCGATCGTCCCGTCGGCGAGTGGCAGCAGATAGAACGTGCCGTTGGTTGCCATGGTCGCGTTGGGCGCATTGGTCGTCGCGGTCGTGATGCCGCGGCTGCCGGTCGGCCGCGCGCCGACGAACGTCCCCGTGGCATCATAGGTGCCGCGGATGAAGGCGCCGTAGTAGCTGCCGTCGCTGCTCGCCGTGTTGTCGAAATCATTGTCGCGGATGACGGCGCCGGTGGCGTCCGTGAGCGGTCTGCCATCCCACGGCGCCGGGATGTGGCGGGTGCGCCGCAGATCCTGATGGCGGGAGAACTTGCGGTCCCCCAGCCAGAGGAAGTCGCGGTGGTAGACATCGAGCGTCACGAGCAGATTGCTGCGCCCGCCGTTGAAATTGCGGCCATCGGTTAGCTCGATGTTCCAGTCGTTGCCGCCGCCATGCTGGGTCACGCTGCCGCGCGTGCGCACGGAGAAGCCGTCGAAGTTGCTCCGCGTGATCGAATTCACCACGCCCGCCGCCGCATCGGTGCCGTAGACGGCCGAGGCGCCGTCGCGCAGCACCTCGAGGCGGGCAAGCGCCGCCGCGGGGAGGTTGTTGATGTTGGTGGAGAGCGAAGGCACGCCACTGTCGAGCTGGCTGATCGGGTGCGGCGGCAGGCGGCGGCCATTGAGCAGCACGAGGGTGTTGCCGGATCCGATGCCGCGCAGGTTGATCGTGCTGTTGTCGCCGCGCGCATCGGCGCCGAGCGTGTTGCCCTCGTCGAGCGTGATCGGCCCGCCGAACGACAGAGTGTCGAACAACTCCGCCGGCGTGACCGCCGCGCGCATGTCGAGGTCCTCGAAGTTCAGCACGCTCACCGGCAGGATCTTCTCTTCGTCGACGCGGCGGATGTTCGAACCCGTGACGGTGAACGCTTCGAGCATGGTAGGACCACCCGACCCGGAACCTTCGGCAGTCGTGCGGCGGACGGGGGTGGGCGCGGTCTGCGCACCGAGCGGCGCGAGCGCGCAGCTCAGGAAGCACAGGAGCACGGAGGCAACGGTCAGCGTTTGGCGAGGCATGACGACAGTGTGGTTGACGATGTGGGCACGGCGCCGGCCGGAACAGCGGCGCCGCAGCCCACAGGCGCCCCGGACATTCGGCGCAACGGCCGCCGCCGCAAAGCGAAAATCGGCCGCCTCATGGCCGCAGCCGCGTGAGCACGAGCCCGGCCCGCTCGGCAGTCACCGTGCCGTCGCGCAGCGCAGGGCGGCCGTTGACGAACACGTGGCGCACGCCTTCGGACAGCTGGTGCGGCGCCGCGTAGGTCGCGCGGTCGCGCACCGTCGCGAGATCAAACACCACCACGTCCGCCGCCAAACCGGGGCGGAGCAGCCCGCGGTCGCGGACGCGCAGCACGGTCGCCGGCAGGCCGGTCATCGAGTGGATCGCCTGCTCCAACGACACAACCTGCTCTTCGACCACGTAGCGGCGGAGCTTGCGCGGAAACGGGCCGTAGGAGCGCGGATGCGGCACGCCCTCGCCCATCGCGACCAGTTCGCCGTCGGAGGCCGTCATCGTCCACGGCTGCACCATGAACGCGCGGATATCCTGCTCCTGCATGTTGAACGACACGATTGTCGCGCCGCCGGCCTCGATCAGCGCGATCGCCGCATCCACCGGCTCGAGCATCCGCTCGCGTGCAATCGCATCGAGCCGCTTGCCTTCCAGCGTCGGATTGGCCGCGTGGCTCCGGATCTGGATATTGGCCGCGCCCGCCCGGCGCTCGAGATTCACCAGCATCTCGCGCCGGATCCGTGGCCGCACCTCCGGATGCTGCAACCGCGCCTTCAGCGCCCCGGCACCGCCTTCCTGCGCCCACGCCGGCACCAGCGCCGCCGTGAGTCCGGTCGAGGAGGCCTCGTAGGGATATTGGTCCGCAAAAATCTCCACGCCGTCCGCGCGCGCCGCCGCGATGTTGCGGATGATCTCGGCCGACTTCCCCCAGACCCGCGGGCCGAGCACCTTGATGTGTGTCACAATCCCCGGCAGCCGCGCCTCGCGCGCCACGCGGATCACCTCGTCGACGGCCGCCACCACTCCGACCGTGTAGTCCGACTCATCGCGGATGTGGCTCGCGTAAAACCCATCGAACTCCGCCGCCACGCGCGCCAACGCGATGTGTTCCTCGGTCTTGGAAAAGGTGCCCGGCGTATAAAACGGTCCCGCCGAAAGGCCGAACGCCCCCGCCTCGAACCCCCGCCGCACGATCGCCTCCATGCGGCCCAACTCCTCCGCGGACGGCTCGCGGTCCTGATTGCCCAGCACCGCCATGCGCACCGCATTGTGCCCGATCAGCAGCGCGACGTTCACGCCGGGCCGCGCCGACCGCAGCGCCCTGCCCTGCGCCAAAAGGTCCGTCGGTCCGCCGCCGTCCGGATTGGCGAAGATCGTCGTGATACCCTGAGTGAGCAACGGCACCGCGGCGGCCGTGGGCGGCAGCGCGAGATTGGGCCCGGCATGCGAGTGTCCGTCGATGAACCCCGGCGCGACGAACAGCCCCTGCGCCTCGACGACCTGCGCCGCCGTGGCGCCGGCCAGCCTGCCCACCGCGACGATCTGCGGGCCGCGGATACCGATATCCGCCGCATACCAGGGCGTGCCGGTGCCATCGAGCACCCGGCCGCCGCGGATCAGCACATCGAAGTGCTCCGCCCGCAGCAGGCCGGCCAGCGCCAGCGCCCCACCGAGGGCAAGCAGACTTCGGGAAATCCAAGGACGGGGAATCACGCGGGGCGTCGAGAGCACCCGTAATGCCATGCGCCGCAGGCGCCCCGGTGCCGAGGAGAATTCGCCTTTCGCCGAGGGCCCACTGCCCGCGGGTTGACGCCGGTTCCACGCCCGTGGCCGCGCCGACCACAAACCCGTCAACCGCCGAATTTCAGATGCACAACCCCTCGCCCTCAGCGGAGGCAGCGCCGCACTTCGCTCACAATGTGGGACAGCGG
>JACCEB010271769.1_pt1 | contig 52692 bp, 44 predicted proteins | sample 7454761 | NCBI WGS metagenome assembly JACCEB01 (sample SAMN15323454, study PRJNA562643) | freshwater metagenome | isolation source: river surface water | place: USA:Blue River Watershed | collected 2017-08-18
AAATAGTACTTAAAGAAAATGATAATTCTGAAGAAGAACTTAAAGAAAATGATAATTCTGAAATAGTACTTAAAGAAAATGATAATTCTGAAGAAGTACTTAAAGAAAATGATAATTCTGAAATAGTACTTAAAGAAAATGATAATTCTGAAGAAGAACTTAAAGAAAATGATAATTCTGAAGAAGTACTTAAAGAAAATGAAGAAGTACTTAAAGAAAATGAAGAAGTACTTAAAGAAGAAATAAAACAAGATGGTGATAAAAAATTAAAATATAATAATTCGATAATAATATTTGATTTAGATGGGACATTATGTCATTCGGGTCAACAAGTTGAGAATAAAATGATAGAAATATTGAAAAAAATAAAAAATAAATATAATTGTGATTTTGCAGTAAATGGAGGAGGAACATATGAAAAAATATGTAGTCAAATAGGTGAATTAAAAACTTTAATGAAATATATATTTGCTGAATGTGGTTCTGTTGTTTATGAAATAAAAAATAATTCTCAAGATATTTTAATAAAAAAGAATTCTCTTATTCATCATAAAAGTTATAATATAATTCAAAAATTAATTCGTCATTCTCTTAAATTTATCTCTGAAACAAGTTATGAATTAAATGGACATTTAATTGATGTTCGCAATGGTCTTGTTTATATATCTTTAGTTGGTATGCAAGCAAATTTAGACCAAAGAGAATTATTTTTGAAAATGGATAAAAGAATGGAATTTAGAAAAAGATTGATGATACAATTGAATGAAAGAAAAGAGAAATTAATGTTTAATCAACCTACAAATTTAGATATAACAATAACTTATGGAGGTCAAGTTGGTATTAGTATTTTTCCAAGTGATTGGGACAAAGTCCAATGTTTAAAATATCTAGAAAAATACGAAAATATTAATTTCTTTGGAGATAGATATGATATAAATGGAAATGATTATAAAATGATGAATCATCCAAAAGTAAATGGACATAGAATTAATAATCATGAAGAAACATATGAAGAATTATTGAAAATTTTAAATTATTAATTATTTTTTATTTTTTTATAAATAATATTAAATTAAAATATTAATTTAATAATTCTTGATATCTACTTTTAATATGTTGAGGACATTTACTAATGTATTTTTCATCTGAAGTAAATTCATTAATAACTTCTCTCATTTTAATCTTATCATATTCATATCCATTAAATTCTTCATCTTTTTTATTTTTAATATTAATTAATCTTTCTAAAAATGTAAATTTAAAAACATCATTCACTAAAATCTCATTCATTTGAGGATAATTAGCTCTTAATGGTATTTCAGCTAATTTATTAATTAAATTTTGTTGATACCAAGTTACTTTTTTAGTAAAGAATTGTTCAATAACATATTCATTATTTTTTTCATATATATCATCTAATTTATTTTTAATAATTTTCATCATATATACAATTGCTAAAGGTGAATTTGTAAAACTTACCATAAAAAAGAAATCTAATAAATCTAATTGAATGAATGGTTCTTTTTTATTATTAATATGAGATTCATTTGTAGCAATTAAATTAAATAGTAAAATATTATTATTTAATAAATATCCAATATCATTAAATAAATCTTCTTCTTCTTTTTTATATAATTCAATATTCTCATCTGTATTTCTTTCCATATATCCATCTCCAAATGCTATAACACCCGATATTTTCTGTAATAAAAATTTATTAGAAAATACTATATAATCTTTTTTATTAAATAAATTTATCATAAATCCATGTAAATAATTCCATTGCATATGTTTTTTACTTTGATGTGTTAAATCAAGAATATTATAGAATACCTGATTTATTTTATCTTTTTGTGTAAATTTATGTTTAATATGAATACAAAAATCCATTAAAGATTCAAAATATATATGAAATAAATTATCTTGAATAATTGGTATCATTGATTGACTCATTTCTTCAACCATTTCTTTTTGTGTTTTTTCACCTTTATTTTCATAATTAAAATTTTCATATGGCATATTTCTAATAATAAAATATTCTCGTATATTATCATTTTCTATGAAACCTGTACTTAGATAATAATCATCTAATTTAGTACATCTGAATACTCTCTTTAATGCTAATTCAAAATCAGCCGGGATTTCTTCTAAATCAGTAAGTTTATTTTCACGTACATAATTTAATAGAATATCTATCTCTTGATTATTCATTTACGTTATTATCTTATTTTAATTTCTATTCTATTTAGAATATTATTATTTAAAATATTTTCACTTTTTATTTTAAGTCTAAATAAAAAGTCTAAATATGTATTTTTTGATGTATTTTTTGTGCATATTTTCACTTTTTATTTTAAGTCTAAATAAAAAGTCTAAATATGTATTTTTTGTGCATATTTTCATTTTTTATTTTAAGTCTAAATATGTATTTTTTCGTTTATTTTATATTTTATAAAAAATTATAAAAATATAGAAAATGGTTCTTTATTTTGTTGATTCTCATTATCATGTTATAGAAGTTCAATCTTCTGAAAAAGAATTATTTGAAAATAAATATAATAATGATGATGATTATTTAATTATGAAAATAATAAATGATTCTTCTTCTTCAGAAAAATTTACTGATTTTATTATTTGTGATTTTATTGATTTTATCAAATATAATGACGTCTCACTGACTCATCTTTCTGAGCAAAGCGCCAAGAAAGATGATAATTATTATCGTGTTTTTTCTATTAAAAAATGTGATTTACCAAATCAAATGAATAACTTAAGTGAAAAAAATAAAGAAGAGAAAGATGAAAGAGGATATTTAGATTTATTAAAAGAAATTATTTATACAGGTGATTATCGCGAAACAAGAAATGCTAAAACATTTTCTTTATTTGGTCGTACATTAAAATTTGATTTAAAAGATAAATATCCACTTTTAACTACTAAAAGAACATTTTTCAGAGGTGTTATTGAAGAATTAATTTTCTTTTTACAAGGAAAAACTAATTCAAAATTATTAGAAGAAAAAGGTATTAATATTTGGAAAGGAAATACTTCCAAAGAATTCATTGAAAAAATGGGTTTTGAATATGAAGAAGGAGATATGGGTCCTATGTATGGTTTTAATTGGTGTCATTTTGGAGCTGAATACAAAGGAATGAATCATCAATATAGTGATGATGAAGGATATAATCAAATAAAAAAAGTATTAGAATTAATTAAAAGTGACCCTCATAGTAGAAGAATATTATTCACAACATTCAATCCTCAAGAAGCTGAAAAAGGAGTTTTATATCCTTGTCACGGTTTAATATCACAAATGTATTGTATTGAAAAAGACGGATTTAAATATCTAAGTTTAAATACTTATCAAAGAAGTGCTGATGCATTCTTAGGCTTACCATTTAATATAGCATCATATGGAGCATTAGTATATTTATTCTGTAAAATATTAGGACCAGAATATAAACCAGGTGAATTAATAATAAATTTAGGTGATTTACATATTTATGAGAATCATGTTGAACAATGTTTAGAACAAATATCGAGAAAAGGTTATCAATTTCCTAAATTAAATATTAAAGATTTTAAAATGCAAAGCTTGGGAGATTTTTCTGAATTAAAATATGAAGATTTTGAATTAATTGATTATAAATGTCATAATACTATTAAAGCTGATATGGTTGCATAAAAGAACCTTCACAAAAAAAGAATCTTAAATACTAATTATTTTTTAATCCAAATTTCATAAGATAATTCTTTATGATTTTTTGATAAATCAAAATCTCTTAAAATATAATTTTCTAAAAGTGCATTTTTTGGAAAATAAACATTACCTTCATAATTCCTATTTATTTTTGTTATATAAACTAAATCTAAATCTAATTTTAATAATGCTTCTTCATATATTTTTGTTCCTCCTATTATAAAAATTGTTTTTTTGAAAAATTCTTCATTATATTCAATTGCTTTTTTTAATGAATTAACTCTATAAAATCCTCCTTCATGAATTATACCATGTACATTTCTATCTATAACTATATTTATTCTATCTTTTAATGGTTTCTTTAAAGATTCCATTGTTCTATATCCCATAACAAGAGTAGAATTTAAAGTTTTATCATGAAAATATTGAACATCTTCAGGATAATCCCATGGCAAATCATAATCTTTTCCAATTAAATAATTGTTATCAAAAGCGACAATTAAATTAATTGGATATTTATTTTTATTCATCTTTCTAATTTTAACAAAAAATTAGAGTACTTAAAAAAAACGAATTAAAATTTTATCATTTATTTTTTAGTTTTTCTTTTTTGTTTTCTTTGAACTTTTTGATTTTGATTTTGATTTTGATTTTTTAATTTTTTTACCTCCTTCTATCAAATTCTTTTTACTTCCTCCTCTCCTACTTCCACTTAATGCTCTTATCAAAAATATTAATTCTTTTATTGATTTTGTTTGTGTATATAGTGTCATTGGTCCTTTTTCGGCTCTAAAATGCATACCCCATCCCTCACCTCCTAATATACTTCCGAATAGACTCACTCCTATTCTTGATATTGTATATTCATAAGTTGAATCTGAACCTAAAAACATACCATTATCTATAATTATTTCATCTCCTTTTTGTAAAGTTATTGTTTCAAAAGTTCCATATGTTGATAACCATACATATCCAGGACCTGTTGAATCATCTTTATGATGTAAAAGACCAACAAAAAGTTGATCAGTTCCAACAGGAATAATTTGTTGAAAATCAACATTACCAGTTATTTCTAAATTACTTGTTGCACAAAGAAAAGCTCCTTTAGTAAAATTTAAACTTTTACCTTTAGGAATCTCTACACAAACAATATCACCAATGAAAGGAAGACCTAAAGTAATGTAACCACCATCATAAATTTCTGAATGAGTTCTATCAGAAGCACCATCTGAACGACCATTCGATGATTTAGGAAGACCTTTATATTCAGATAAAGTAAAAGTTTCACCTGATAATTTTCTCCAAATAGATGATACTACAGAATTTATTTTCAATTTACTTTTTTGAAGATTTCCTCTCATGTATAATAATGAACCCGGATTATTAACTATTTCTGCCCCTATTGGAAGATATAATTCTAAAGATTGATTACCATGAACACCAATTAATTTTTGTTTAATTCCATTTGGCAAAGTATCTTTTGTAAATGTTCTTATTTGAGAATTGTTTGATGAATATGTTTGTGTTTGAGTTTGTGTTTGAGATTGTTGTTGAGAAGTTTGTTGTGATAGTACTAATCTATTATTTTTCTTATTATTTGTTTGTTGAGATTGTGGTTTTTTATTATTAGGTTGTTGAGATTGTGGTTGTTGAGTTTGTGGTTGTTGAGTTTGTGGTTGTTGAGTTTGTGGTTGTTGACCAAATCCGAAGAATGATAACATTATTAATATTTATTCTCTAATATTAAAAACAAAAAAATATAAAATATAAAATATAAAATATAAATATAAAATATAAAATATAAAATGAATTAAAAAAGATTAAAAATAAATAGTAATATTTGATAGAGATATAAAATTTATATTAAAAATGAATAATAATCAACAAAGAGGAAGTAATATAAATAGAAATTATAATACTGATTTTTACAATAAATATATTTTAACGAATCAAGGAAATAAAACAGATAATTTTATTCAAAGACATTCTAGTCCTGCTTCAGATGTAATGGTGAAAAATGTATTAAAAGACCAATTTTCATTAAATTATACAGATTATGAAAAATTAAAATTAGCAGACCAATACAATCAATTATATGTAAATTCTTTAACAGATACAGAAAAATTAAATAAAACAATTGAAGATAAAAAATTTTATAATATGTCTTTAAAACTTTTAATATCCAATGCTTCAAATGTTTATATTCAATTAATTAATGAATTATCAAATTATTTTACTTATAATAATGAAAAAAGTTTAAATCAAATTGGTTATATTCTAACAAAAGGAGAAAATTTAATTTATATTGGTTTATTAGTTGTTATTATTGCTTTTAGTATGTGGTTAATTGATGTTACTTCTTAAAAAATATAATAAATTAAAATTTTTTTTAAAATATATTTTTCAATATAAATGGTATATATTATAAATCAAAAAAAAATACAATCATTAAAAAGATATATTTATTATTATAATCTTAATTTCTTTTCATCTAAAAATAGTTATAAATATAATAATATAATAAATTTAAATTTATTAAATAATGATTTTACTGATGATAAATTAATAATTTATGATAAAAATATAAATGATTTAGAAAATCAACAAAAATTTTACATAAGAAAACTTATATTTAAAAAAATTAAAAATTTATGTGTTTATTTTATAACTGATTCAAACAAAGATTTTTATGAATCTTATTTTTTAGTATGTAATAGAAAAAAATATAAATCATATCTTGTTGATTTAAGATTTAATAAAGAATTTTTTTTTAAAAATAATATCAATCAAGAAAAAAATGAAATATATATGATAAATATATTAATTAATAAAGCAAAAAAAAATAAAATAAAAAAAATTTATATGAATAATGAAGAAAATTTATATATATATAATAATTTATTATTAAAATTTAATAATATTTATTATTTTATTTATAATATTAATTGGTATAATAAAAATTTTGGATTTAAATTAATAAATAATAATAATTTTGAAAAAATAAAAATAATTATGAATAATAAAATTCAAAAATTTAAATTAAAATACAATAACGAACAATCTAATATAAATAAAATTTTTTTTTATAAATATTTTAAAAAAATTTACAAAATAACAAAAAGTATATATTTTTCAAATAATATATTAAAATTATAATTTTGATTAATATATATTTCTTACTAAAATACAGATAAATGTCTAATATAAAACAAATAAAATTTATTAATCAACCAAAAACATTAAATATAATAAATGAAGATATTTATAATGTAAATAAAATTAAAAGAAAATTAAGAAAAACTAAAAATACAAATAAAATTAATTTATATAAATTAATAAAAATTTTTATAAAAGTTAATAACAATAAAAATATACATATAAATTTTGAAAATTTTTTTGTTTCATTTAAAATTAAAACTAAAAATTTTAGTGAAAAATATTTTGATATTATTATATCATTGAATAATTATAATAATAAAAAAAATTTTATTAATTTTAGTGTATATCCATATACACGTATAGCTACACTTACTGGAATTACAAAAAATAATGATAATTTTGATGTTAAAAAAGCAGTAAGTATTGGAATTGATATTTGTAAAAAATTAAAAATAAAAAAGATAAATGTTCAAGATGATTCATTTTTTAAATGTAAAGGATATAATATCTATCCACTTTCAAATTTTTATTTATTACAAAAACAAAAAACATGGTATTCTTATCATTTTGGATTTGTACCTAATAATAAATTTATTTATAATTTAAATAATAATATAAATAAATTAAGTAAAATAACTTTAAAAAAAACATTAGAAAAAGTACCTAAATTTATTAATTTTTTACAAACATTTAATAAAAACATTGATTTAAATGTAAAATTAATAAATCTTTTTAATAACATAAAATTAAATAAAAAACAATGTAAAATATTAAATAAATATGATTTAATTAATAAAATATTTAAAATATTTAAAATTAACACTTATACTCAAAAAAATTATGTACTTGAATTATCAAAATGGAATTACAAATATTTATAATTTCATTTTATTTTATTTTATTTTTAATAATTAAAAAATAAAAAAATAATAAATATTAGAAGAAATAAACAAAAATATAAAATGAGATTATTACCACTTGAAAATAAAGTATCTCAAATAGATAAATTAATTATTCCACATGCTGTTTATGATTTAGTAATTGAAAGAAAAACAATTGCACTCAAAAAATACCTCGAACAACACCCTAAATTAATGTTTAATATTGCCCAATTTAATCAAGCTCTAAAAGTATCAAACCAATATGCTGCTCAATTAAAATGTAATTGTTCCTATCAAATTCCTTGGTATACTCAATATTCTTTTGATAATAATTACAATGGTAAATTATACCTTTCTTTTACTCAACAAGTCGATTTATACCGTTATATGATTCGATATTGGTATCCTGTAGCTGAACCTCAACAATCTCATATGAGATTTTTATCAAGTGTCGCTTTAGGAACTTTACAAGAATTAAAATTAGCAAAACAATATATTGGAGCAGGTAAAGACCCATGTGTAGTAGGACAGAAAGATGTAATAGTAGGAAAATGTTTTTCAAATAATTATCAATTTGTACAATATTTAGATAATCATTATATTTGGTTATAAAATAAAAATAAAATATTTTTTTTAATAGTAATTTTACTTAAAAATTTTAAGTAAAGTTTAAATAAAAATAAAAAATAATAGAGAGATAGAGTATAAATAGAACAAATAATGGAAGAAGAAAAGATAAATAAGATAAAGAAAGAATATGAAGATAAATTAAAAGAAGAATTAGGATTGGAAATAAATGAATTATTTTATCAAATTGAAATGGAAGAGAAAATAGATAATCTTGGTAAATCTATTGAAAATGAAAATGATAATTTTGAAAAATTAATGGTTGAAAATTCAATAAATAATTTATCTTCTTGTTCAATAGCATTACCATCTATACAAGTGAATGGTTTTATACAAGGTCCATATGCCAATCTTTTAATTCGTGCAATAAATTCATATACACCAGATTTATTTAGATTATGTTGGTTAATACCTAATACAGGTGTACCATATATATGTCCAACATTGGTTTTAAATAAAATTAGGTCTTTTTCATTTATTCAAAGTATTATTGATATAGATATATTAAAAGCATTTTTATATTTTGGTTTTTCTTCTGACATTAATACAAACTATAAAATAACAGTTAAATATCCAATGAATAATGAACATTATAGAAATTTAGCTATTTATCTTAAAAGTATTAATCAAAATTTATATCAAGAAAATATTGATAATTTTACTGATTTTGTTGGATATTTTTTTGCGAAATATCCTAAATATACTTTATTTACTCAATTAGCTGAATTTACATCAGAAATAAATAAAGCTCATCATTATTCTACTGTTGGAAATACATTATGTCCATATGTCATACCATGGCAAGCTACATTTTTATGTGCTGGTACAGAAATATTTGATATAAATCGAGCAGGTTATCAATTTAATATAACTTTATTAAATAATATTTATGCATTGTATTATAATTGGTTAGGAACAAGTAAAACGGCAAATTTAAATGCTCTTGAAAATAATAATTTATTCGAAACATATGTTAGTCAGTATTATGTTATTTTCTTCAAAGTATTAGCGGCAGCTTCTGAAGTATTTGAAGATGTTGTTGTCGAATTTAGTTATAAAACTACTCAAAAATATTATGTTAAGAGACCTTATATGACACAGCCTTACTATGATAAATGTGTAGAATTATATAAAATATATGAAGCTAATAAAATAAACCTTAGTTCTTAATTTATTTTTTTATTTATAATTGAATTAAATTAATAATTAATTTAATTTTTAATTTTTTTTATAATTTAATTTAATTAATATTTATTAATTAAAATTTTTGAATTGAAAAATGTTTAATTGTTGAATTTATAATTATTGATTTAAGCTGTATTAGCTTTCTGATTTATTTCTTCTTCAATATATTGATTTTCAACTTCTTCATCATCAATATAATCTTCAGTTAAATTAAGTTTTTCTAAATCTTCCATATAATTATTATTAGTATAATAATCTTCATATCTTCGATTATATTCTTCATAATGATTTCCAGAAGATAAATAAATAATCTGATGAGAATCGTATTTTTGAACACAATTTAAAATTTTATTTTTCCAATCATTTTTATTTTCATAAACATCTTCTTGGAAAATACGAATTAAACTAATGTTATGCTCTTGTAAATATTCCATTTTAATAAAATCTTTTTTTTGTCTCTCTTCTAAAGTATCTCTGAAAATATTAACTTCTGTAAAATGTTGTCTTCCATCTAATTCAATAACTAAATTATATTCTTTAGAATAAAAATCAAAGGGAAGATTAGTATACAAAACACAATCACTAAATCTTTTTTCTGTTTCAAAAGATTCTTCTCCAAAACTATCTCTCAAAAATTTAAAAAATATATGTTGAGTTTTATTTTTACAATTCCTACAAGCTGATCCTTTAAGGTGGTCTTTAGCGAATTGAATGAAAAATGTTTTACAATTAGGACATCCTATTTTTACTTTACTTTTTGATAATTCATAATCTTCATGAACTCTTGAATAATCATATTTAACTATAGTATGTACTCTTTTAGCATCTTCAATAAATTGCTCAACTGTTTTTCTTGATTTTAAAGCATATTTTTTAATTGCACATTTTTGACATCCTTGATAACTATGATTTTTAGGTGTTTTTAAGAATTCATTATGAATAGGACAAATAATTATTACTTTAGTATGATTATTTATATATTTAACTTTTGAATAATCATATTTTGGACTACCATCAATATTTTTATGAATTTGTTGAGATGTTTTAATAAAGTTTTCTTGTCTTTCTAAAAGTTTTATCTGTTTTATATCTTCCATTTACTATTTCAAAATTAAAATCTTATTTTAATTCTATTTATTATTATTTGAATTTTTATAAATCACTTTTTATTTTTAGTTAATATTTTTTTAGAAAATATTAACATTTAGGACATCCTCTACGATAAATTAAATGTGTAAATGCAGTTCTTAAAAAATCACCGTGATTTTTACAAGTAATTGTCAATAATTCGTTCATTCTTGTAAAATTAGTTTTAGAATAATCATATTTATTGTTATGAACTTTATTAGATTCTTCTACAAATTGATTTAAAAAAGTAATATTAAAATGTGTCATACATTCTAAGCAATTTTTACCTTGTAAATGTCCATGTGGTATTTGTTCAAATATATGATTATTTTTACATTTAATTTTTACTTTTGTATTACTATTAACATATTCTACTAAATCGTATTCATACAAAGGTTCATTATTTTCATCAACTCTTGATTCTCGGCATTTTTGAATAAATTCTTCTTTAGTAGAACGTTGATTATTAGAACAAATATTACAACCGGCACCTCCAAGGTGATTTCCTGGCTCCTGCAGGAAAATATGGTTGTTTTTTTTACAAATAAATTTTACCTTTGTTTCAGAATTAACATATTCTACTAAACTATAATCATATAAAGCATTACCTTCTTCATCATGATGTTTCATAATGGCTTTTTTTACAAAGTCTTCTTTATTAGATTTTAATTTTTTAATTTTATTTTCTAAACCACATTTTGGACAACCACGTGATGTGACGTGTGATTTTGGTAGTTGTTCAAAATCACCATGGCCTTCTTTTGGACAAACGATAGTGACTTTAACATCTGTTGTTGTATATTCTACTTTTGAATAGTCATACTTAGGAATTCCATTTTCTTGATGAATTTTTTTAGATTTTTCAATAAAAATTCTTTTTCTTTCTAAAATTTCTTTTTTTTTCTTTTCTTCCATTTTCTACGTTTCTATTAATAATCTTATTAATATACTATTATTTAGTATCTTAATTTTTATAAATCACTTTTTATTTTTAACTAATATTTAATTAATATTTATTAATTAAAATTTTTGAATTGAAAAATTTTTAATTGTTTATTATTTTTATTATTTAATTATTTGAATTATTTGAATTTTTGAATTTTTGAATTTATAATTTTTTAGTAAATTTATTTTTAAACATGAATTCTTGGGACAATATGCATTGCCATTAATTCTTGAATTAATAATTTACTAGCATATGGTATTTGTACCTTTGTAAACTTTGTAGTATTGTCAGAATACAAAGACTTGTAAATTCCTTTATCAGGATTTACTGGACTAATCATTCCTGTTTCATTGTCGATCCAGACATAATACTTATCAGAATTGTCGAAAAATCTCTCTTTTAAGAATTGTACTGAACCATGTGCGATTAATGCATCTCTCTCCATCTCCCCTAGACGCAATCCGCCCTCCCTGGATCTTCCTTCTGTGGGTTGCCTCGTGAGTAATTGCAGGGGCCCTTGCGATCTTCCATGAATCTTATCATCAACCATGTGTTTAAGGCGATAAATAAAAGATGGACCTATAAAAATATTACTTTTAATTTGTTCTCCACTTCTTCCATCATATAAAATTTCACTGCCACTCTGATGGAAACCAAACTCTTCTAAAATACTTCCAATATCTTCTACTGCAATATCTCTGTAAGGAGTTGAATCCATCTCTGTTCCAACCATTGTTCCTACTTTTCCAAAAATACTCTCAATTAATTGACCTATATTCATACGCTTAGGAAGACCAATTGGATTCATAATTAAATCTGGTGTTACACCATCTTTTGTGTATGGCATATCTTCTTGTTTGTAAATCATACCAACTGTACCTTTGTTACCGTGACGACCTGAAAATTTATCTCCAATCTCGGGTGTTCTATCCGAACGAATACGAACTTTAACAAAGTTATATCCATCTCCATTCGAATTCTTATATACCATGTCCACAATACCAGATTCATTTTGTCTGATACTTGTACTCATGTCTCTATACTTCGGTTCTTCACCTTCTTTGGCATTCTTTAATTCAGTCACTTTACCAATGATAATATCATTACCATCTACATATGAACCTACTTTAACAAAACCATCTTTATCTAATTTGTCATAACTTCCGAAACTCATCTTCTCTGTTTGTACTTTTCCATTCGAATAATATTTCTCTGGTCTTCCAAACTTCTCGTCTTCCATTAATGCACTATTCTTCTTCTCTTCATCCTTGTATGTTCTGTAAAAACTACTCGAAAATAATCCTCTCTCAATTGCTGATTGATTCATAATTAATGAATCTTCTTGATTGTAACCTGTCCAACATGCTACTGCTACAATAACCATTTGTCCAGCAGGTATTTCACTACTATTCAAATATTTAGCAGGAATTGTACTTACAATCGGTTTCTGTGGATGATGTAAAATATGTGCTTGTGTATCCATTCTGTGTCTAAATGCTGCTGAGTAAATACCCAATGCTTGTTTACCCATTGCACCTTGGAAAAGGTTACGAAGACCGAAGTTATGGTTCGAAAATGGAATATTAGATGCTAAAACACCCATAATCATTGATGGATGAATCTCTCCGTGAGTATAATGATAATAAGAATAATTTTTCTTTTTATTCATCTCTAAACACTTTTGGTCCATAGCAATCATTAATGTATCTGATTCTTCAACATCTATATATTCTATAATTGCATCTGAATCATCTAAATCTTCAATCGAATTCGTTGTTTGTACTGAATCCTTCATTTTCATTTCAACTTCAATTAATTTATTCCATTGAATCTTATTCTTACGAATATTCTTTACATAATCTGATGTTATGACATAATCATTGTCTTTCACTATATATAAAGGACGACATAATCTTCCTCCATCTGTAAAAATAATTATCTCATTTCTCTCAATATACCATGCAATCGATACATGAATATTAATTAATCCAATTCTTCTCAGTTTTCTTAAATTATTTACTAATTGAGCTGGTTCAAATGTTTGACCATACCAATCTCCATTTAAAAATACTTTTACACTGTTCATTACCTCCTTCGGTTGAATACTCTCTAATGTCTTAATTCCTAATTCATCTAAATATACTCTTACCAAGTCTGGATTTGATGGAATTGTTATATGACACATTAATGCCATGTTCTTTACTATACCAATAGGAGCACCTTCTGGTGTTTCATATGGACAAATTACACCCCATTGTGTACAATGTAGCTTACGAGGTTGTACTGTCTTCAATGATTTATCCATCGGATAAATAATACGACGAAGATTCGAAAGAGTTCCTAAATATGTTAATCTAATCATTGTTTGTGATACACCATTCTTTGGTTTTGAAGAATTCTTTAATCCCCAAGAACCATTACTTAATGAAAACTTTAAACCACTTTCAATTTCATTTGGTTTTAATTTCTTCGTTAAATTATTCGGTAAATCATCAAATCTTGATTGAGCTTCATCTTTCTCACATCCTGTTTTAATCTCTTTTACAAACTTTGTAAATAAATTTCTAAATAATTGTGCCATCAATTCTCCACTAGTCTCAACTCTACGATTCATAAATGAATCCTTATCATCATACTCTTGAATTCCTAAATGACATTTAAATAATTTATTAATCATATATCCCAAATAATATGCCTTCTTTATCGGTGAAGGACCTAGTTGAGGAAATAATTCTTCACAAATGGCTTGAAATACAAATGCTAATTTGCAATTCATGTCTTCTGCTTTATTAAATTTGTTCCATTGAACTCCTGTTAAATTTCTTGAAATATATTCTAATGCTAACTTTTGTGTTGTTATTCCAAAATTATGTGCTTCTTCAATCGATGCACCCATCAATTCGATCATTCTCTGATTCGATGGATCATCAATATCATAAACAATCTTCTCAATAATCTGTTTATCACTTACAACATTTAATGCTCTAAATAATACTACTACTGGAATCTCTTGTTTCAATCTCTTAAATCTAATCTTTAAAGCATTTCCTCCTGTTGGTTCTTCTTTTGCTTTCATCTGTAAATATACTGGTGAAATGTTAGCTGGAGCATTTGGATGAACACAATAAACTTCTACTTTTTCACTGTATTTTTGTTGAGTTCCTCCAATCTTAAATGATAATACTTTATTTTCAATTCTCTTCTCTTGTCCTACTATTACTTTCTCAACTCCTTTAATAATAAAATATCCTCCCTGGTCAAAACTTCCTTCTCCCATCTCGGTTTTTGTTAAATTTGTCTGATTTGATAATACACAAAACTTTGAACCTACCATAATAGGAATCTTACCACACGCACATTTCTCAATTGGTGGGAGTTTCTCTGTTTCTTCCATTGTTGAACCATCTTCATTTCTTTTAACTGTTACCATCTTGTGATGAATATCAATATTTAAACTTCCTGAATATGTCAAATTTCTTAATCTTGCATCATTTGGATACATCGGTTTATGAGGTGCCTCATTTAAAACCGGTTTATCAATATATACTTTTCCAAATTCTACTTGATAATATTTTGTAATCATCTGATTCTCTTGGTCAATTGTCTGTTTCTGAGGTATCTTAATAATAAAATCTTTCTCTTTTACAATTTGTCCTATCTGATTTGTCATAAAATAATTAAATGAAGTTAAATGATGTTGAACTAATACATCAGGTTGTTTGAAAAACGTGTCAATAACAGTCCAAGTATCATCTCCCCAATTAAAATTACTTTTATAGGTTTCAACTTTTTCAACTTCTTTTGTTTCTTGATTCTGAGACATTTTTTAATACTCTACTATATATATTTCTAATTTTTTAAGTACTTTTTATATTTATCATTTTTTATATTTTCACTTTTTTTTTTATTTCACTAATTTATTTTTAATTAATTTTTATTATTCATTTATTTAATTATAATTTAAAAAAAATAATATTTATCATTATTCCGCTCGCGGAATAATAATAGGTTTCCCAAAATTGATGAATCAAATCGCGGAAAAACGTATTCAATTATTTTTTTATCATCTCAAATCTATATATTTTTGACCATTCGAATATACCATATCCGTATAATTTAATTTATATTTTAAATCTCTGGCTTTTGTATAAAAATTATAGTTCGGGTATTTTTTTGATAATTTTTCATAATATCTAAATGGTACTGAATATTTTGTACAAAAATTATATATTATTCCATGTTCCATTTTAAATACCTTCGAATCTATACTATTCGAAAAACATCCAAAATTTTTCATTTTATTTAACATTTTTCCATCATCCATTAATACTTTATTAAAATCTAATATAATATCACCTCCATGATTCTCCCAATAAAAATCTTTTCTTAATTCCATATTATCTGAATTAAATGATATATATAATATATTTTCTATTATTCTATCAGTATTTTCATTACAATCTTCTGGTGTTGGTAAAGATTTTCTTTTATTTTTATTATTATTTTCATTATTTTCATTATTTTCAACTAGTCTTTTGATTTCTAGTTCATCATCAATTTCTGATGACTTTTGTTCTACAAAAGCAGCTGGTTCACTATGTGAACCACTTGTACCTAATATTCTTTTTGCATAAAAACTATTCGAATCTATTATTCTATCATCATTTTTATTTACGATTTCTTCCTTTTTAGGAGGTTCTACAAAAGTATATGCTGTTCTTTTCCATTTACCATTTTCATCTAATTCTTCTTTACGTTCTTCCTTTTTATTATCTTTTTTATGAAAACGGAATTCTCCTCTTCTTGTGTTTATATTAGAAGTATTTATATTAGAAGTATTTATATTAGAAGTATTATACGTCTCATAGACACATCTTTTAGGAAGTTCTTTTGAACTTCCATAATAAGATGTCGTAAAACTCATTTTAAATATTTCAATTTCCTTTTTTTTAACAAATTTTATATATGATTTAAATTAAATATTTATTTTTTTCATTTTTTATTTTACCATAAAAAAATGATTATTATTTTTTTAATTTTATTATTAATTAATCATTATTAAGAATTTAGACATAATAACGTAAATATGGAACCTTTAATTAAAAAAGAAGAGAATAAAAACATTAATTCTGTTTTAATAAAAAAAAAGAAAATAAAACAATCAAATTCAAATAAAATTATTAAAAAAGAATTAAATTTATATTTTCATCAAAAATATGCTGTTCTTAAAAATCTTGAGATTATTTCCCGTGCATCTCCTTTTACAGAAGCTGTTATGGGTCAATTACCTCGAATGGGTAAATCTCATATTATTTTAGGAACAATTTTAGAATTTTTTAAAGATTTAGAATTTGGAAATGCTATGATTTTATCAACAGCACCAAATGATAGTTTACCTCCTTTAATGGAAGATTTAAATAAATACGAAGATTTTGAAGATTTTTATATTCAAAGAGTTGAAGAAGATATTAATGAAAAAGAATTAAATAAAAATTTAAAAAAGAAAAATATATTTTTAGCTTCTAAACAATTTTTACAATTTAGAATCGATGGTAAAAATATTTTACCTTTACCTAAAATTGATATATTATTTACTGATGAAATTCATAATGGTGGTTGTACTACTCTTTCTAATGATATTTTTAAAGTTTATGGTGCTCAAGCTCATAAATTTTATGTATCCGGAACTTATGGTACTGCAATGGACTATTTTAGAATTCCTAGTGAAAATTTAAATTTATTTGATTTAGAAAGTATTGCATTATGTAAAAGAATAACTGAGCCTAAATATCAACAAAAGATTATTGATAAACATGGACCTTTAATGAAAAAATGTATTGATGAAGAATCTAATTTAAAAAGTGTTGAAGATTTTTTTAATCGTCTTCCTTCTTTAGTTATTCATTCAGTTAATTTAACAGAAGATATTCTTAATACTATTGATGAATATAATCGATTAAATGAGACTTATTATGGTTTATCTTTAAAAGCTTTATTTGAATTAAACTCAGATAAAAATGCTTTTGAAAAACCAGAACCTCTTGTTAAATTATGTAAAGGTATTTTTACTTTAGAAAATCAAAATCATTCTATTTTAGATAATGTTATTGAGAAAAATAGAAAATTTAATGATAGAGGTTTTCAATTAGATTATCCTTCTATTATTATGTGTTTTTTACCTTTCGGTAGAGGACAAAGAATTAATGATGTTTCAAAATGTTTTAAAGAATTATTTATTAAAGAACATATTAATGACGATTTTGATATCTTAATTTTAAATGATTCAGACTCAACTAGTGATAAAACTTCTTTAGAAAAAATTAATAAAAAATATGAATCTATCATCGGAATTAAAAAAGGACTTATTGTTTTAAGTGGTAAAAAATGTGTAATGGGAATTTCTATTCCTCGTTGTGATGTTGTAATCCTCTTTAATCATTGGTCCGAATTAAATCCTATCTTTCAATCAATGTATCGTTGTATGACTGATGATTTTGATGAACCAATGAAAAATAATAAACCACAATATATTAAAAAATATGGACATGTTATTGATGTTAATTTTCATAGACAAATCCAATTAATTGTTGATTATTCTAGTAATATTTTTAGTGGAGTTAATACACAAGAAGCTGTTAAGAATGCGTTTGATTTAAATTTATTTGAAATTGAACAAAATTCTTGGCATAATACTGTATTTAATGAAGAAGAGATATCTATGGAAGAATTAAGTGAAAAGATTTATCAAACTTGGTTTCAATCAGTTGATGCCAAAAGAGTTAATAATATTATGGAAGATAAATTTTTAGAAAATATTCAATTAGATGATGAAATTATTAATTTTATGAATGGTACCAATGTATCTGTTAATAAATTTAATCAACCTTCATCTATCGATATTGATATACATAAAGATCATACATCCTTAAAGAAAGGATATAAATTAAAAAAGAAAGAAGAAGATGAAGCTTTTAAAGGTGGAGTTGGAAATCTTAAAGATGAAGAAACTGATTTTGAAAAAGAATGGAAAGAATTACAAAAATTTAAAGAATTCTTAAATCATTTAATATTTTTATGTATTCTTTTAACAATTTATGAAGATTCTTTAAAAACATTAAATAGTATGATTGAATTTATTAATAATAATCAAACTTTAAAAGCCGTTTTTTACAGAAAAATTAGAGATTGGTATCAATATGAAAATATTCATCTTGAATCTAATCAAATTAAATTTAGACAAAGTTTAAATAATTTATTTACTAACTTTTTCCCCGAAGGACATCAGTTACATAAAAATATTAAACTTATGAAAGAAACCTTCAATTTAAATATTAAAAATCCTTCTATTTTACATAGAATGATTCAACAATACATCAGTGCTACTGAAATTGAAGTCAAAAACTTCGGTAATGTATCCACACCTTGCGAAATTATTAATGAACTATTCAATAATATTCCTGATAAATATTGGGAAGTTGAAAGAAAAGTTTATGACCCTTGTTGTGGTAAAGGTACATTTTTATTAAAAGTTATTGATAAAATGATGATTCATTTAAAAAAGAATTTTAATTCTGATGAAGATAAATATAAATATATCATTGAAAATTGCATTTATTATGCTGATTTAGATTATTTAAATATTTTTATCACAAATATATTATTGAGAAAAAATGCAAAAAATATTAAACTCAATTTTTATTGTGGAAACAGTATTCAATTAAATCATCTTCAAAATCCTAATTGGAATATTCAATCCAAATTTGATTTTGTTTGTATGAATCCTCCTTTTACTGATGGTTCTGGAGCTCGTGGTGCTAATCATAAACTCTGGGACCATTTTGTTAAGAAAGCTTTACATGAATTATTAGTTCCTTGTGGAATTCTAATGGTTATTCATCCTTCTGGATGGAGACATGTTAATGGTATATGTGGAGATTATATTAAAGAACATCAAATGGTATACTTAAAGATATTTAATGATAGACATGGTAAAAAGTTATTTAATTGTAATGTTCGTTTTGATACTCATATTACTTTAAATACACCTAATGAAAGACCAACTAAAATTATTGATGAAGATGGACGAATCGTTCACATGAATATTAAAGATAAAGTTTTTATTCCTAATAAAAATATTGAATATATTTATTCTTTAGTAGCTGATACTTCTAAAGGTGATAAATGTCTTGAAGTTTTATATGAAAGATCCTTGTATGGAACAGATAAAAAACATATGAATAAAACAAAAACAGATGTATTTAAATATCCATGCGTTTATTCAGTTAAAACAAATGAAGAAATGAAGTTCTTTTATTCAAATGAAATGAAAGGGCACTTTGGTATTCCTAAATTAATATTTGGAAGTGGTGCAACTGGATTTTATATTGATAGAAAAGGAGAATATGGATTAACTAATTATGCTAAAGCTATTGTTGTTAAACCTGAAGATTTAGATAAATTATATCAATATATTAAAAGTGATAGATTTAATATTTTAAAAGAAAGTTTATATATCACAATGAATGAGATTAATTATCAAGTACTAAAATTATTTAAAAGTGATTTTTGGAAGAACCCCTTTTTTCTTTAAAGAAAAAAGCCGTTTACTGGAAAAAAGAATTAATATTATAAAATAAATAAAATATTTAAGATAAATAGGGAATAATCAATGAATTATTTACAATATTTAGAAGATTTATCAAAAAATATAGATGAAAAACATAAAACAGATTTAAAAAATAAAGAATCATTCGCTGAAGTATCAACACCTTACTTATTAAGAAGAGATATGTTAGATAAAGTACCTTCTAAAATTTGGTCTAATAAAAATATAAAATGTTTTGAACCAGCATCTGGAAAAGGTGGTTTTTTAGTTGATATAATATTGAGGTTTATGTATGGATTAAAAGGTAAAATAAATAATGAAAAGAAGAGATATAAGTATATAGTTGAGAATATATTATATTTTGCGGATATTAATGAAAAAAATATAAATATAAATTGTAAATTATTAGACCCTAAAAATGAGTTTAGATTGAATAGTTATGTAGGATCGTCTCTTGACCTAGATATTGAAAAGAAATTAAATGTTAGTCAATTTGATATTGTTATTGGAAATCCTCCCTATAATGATGATACTGGTGCAACTGGTAGAGGTCATCAATTATGGGTTTCTTTTGTAAAGAGGGCTTTAGATTATTGGTTAAAACCAAAAGGAGTACTCGTATATGTTCATCCATCAGGTTGGAGAAATGTAGAAGGTGATGGAGGAGAATTATTAAAAAGTAAAAGATTTTTATATTTGGAAATACATAATGAGAAAGATGGACAAAAGATATTTAAATGTAATACAAGATATGATTGGTATGTATTAATAAATGAAGATAATAAAAATAGAAAAACAAAAATAATGGGTGAAGATGGTAAATTATATAAAGTAAATATGCAAAATGAACCATTTATACCAAATTTTAATATACCTCAAATATTAAAAAAGATAGCTAAAAAAGAAAAAAATAGATTTACTATATTATACAGCAGAAGCGCATATGGAGCAAATAAGAAATGGGTGAATAGAAATAAAACCAAAAAATTTAAATATCCAGTTGTATATTCAATAAATAGACAAAATAAACCAACATTTTTTTATGCCGATACAAATAAAAATGGTTTTTTCGGAATACCTAAAGTAATATTCGCAAGTGGTGCAACAGGATTTATAATAGATGAAAAAGGTAAATATGGATGTACTAATTTTGCAAAGGGAATGGTTGTACCTAAAAAGGATTTAAAGAGATTATATAAATATGTATTTTCTGAAAAGTTCAAAATATTAGAAAATGCACTTTCAATATCATTTAGGGAAATTAATTATAAAGCATTAGGACTATTGAAGAATGATTTTTGGAAAAAATTAATATAATAAAAATGATAATCTTTATTATAATTTAATTATAATAAAGATGATATTATTAAAAATAAAAGTTTTTTTTAATAGTATAAATATTATAAATATTTATATTAGAATAATAAAATATGTTAATTAAAAAAAATATTAATAAAATAATAAAATTAGATAAAATAAAAAAAAAAGAAGATGAATTTAAAGATAATATTAAATTAATTAATAAATTAGATAAAAATGAAAAATATATTTTAAATAATTTTCAAAATAAAATAGAAGAATATGTAAATGATTTATTAATAACAACTAATATTTCTAAGAAATTAAAAAATAAAATTAAAAATAAAAAAGAAGAATATTTAAATATTTTTGTTAATATAATTAATAATTTAGATAATATTTTTAAACAAATGAATACATTAGATAATATTATTTTATATAAAAATATAACAAATGAAGAAAATTTAAAAAAGTTATATTTTTATTATTTAAATAAAAAAACTGATAAAAAAATAATAGAAGATTATTCATATTTAGAAGTAAAAAAAAATTTTCAAGAATTAAATATATTTGAAAATAATGTAAAAAAAACAAATGATACCTATATAATATTAAAAATAAATATTTCTAAAAAAGATAATATTCCTTTTATATATTTAAATGATAAAAATAGTATTTTATTACCACGAAATATTAACTTTGAATTTATTAAAATAGAATCTTTAAAAATTGAAAAAAAAAAAGTTATAATTTATAATTTAAAAGCTATACCTTATAAATACCCTTTAAAAGTAACAAAATATTATTTTTATTTAGCTATGCAAAATGAAATGTTTAATGTTATAAAAAATATACCTAATTTAAAAATAAATCCAATAAATTATATATTTGAAGTTATGAAATTTCAACATATAGTAAATACATTATGGTTAGAATTTGGAGTATATAAAGGTAATTCAATTAATTATATATCAAAATTTACAAGTGATAAAGTATATGGTTTTGATAGTTTTGAAGGTTTACCCGAAAAATGGAAACGTGGATTTGAAAAAGGTGTATTTAGTTTAAATGGAGATTTACCAAAAGTAAACAATAATGTTGTTTTAATAAAAGGTTGGTTTAATCAAACACTTCAAAAATTTATAGAAAAATATATTATTAAAGATAATAAAAAAGTATCATTTTTACATTTAGATGCGGATTTATATAGTTCAACTATATATGTATTAAATATGTTAAAAAATTATTTAGACAAAAATTGTATTGTTATATTTGATGATTTAGTTAATTTTAAAGGATTTGAACAACCAAATAGTGAATTAAGAGCTTTATGTGAATTTTTAGATGAAAATATTGTTGATTATAGTTGGATAGGTATGAATGGTAAACCATTTGGAATGAAAGGTGTTAAACATGAGAAAGTTGCTTTAATATTACATTCTGTAAAAACTAAAAAATAATATTTGAAAATGCACTTTCAATATCATTTAGAAAAATTTATTATAAAGAATTAGGATTATTGAAGAAAGATTTTTGGAAATAATTTTATTTTGGTAAATAATAAATTTATTCTACTTAAAAAAATATTTATATAATAATATATATTTAAATTTTAAAAAATATAATAAAATGGGTAAATGTGAAAGTTCAAATGTATCCATTGGATTAAAAATTAAATTAGGTGATTTAATAGAACAAATTAATGAGGAAAATATTGAAGAGTTAAAAAAAATATTTAGTGGAGGATTTATTGAAGATAAAAATGAAGAATTTTCAAATATGTTTATTATTGTTTATTCTGAATTATATAATGAATTTTTTATTTCTAAAAAGAAAAAAGGATGTCGAAAAAAATCATCTAATAAAGAAATTATTCATGAAGATAATAATGAAGAAGTGAATAAATCATTAAAAATAATTGAATTTAAAAATAAATTTATTGAAGAAGCAAAAAACAATGGTAGTAGAAAAGAATATAGATGTTCAGAATTTGGTGAATTTGGTGGTTATTTAAGTACACTAGAGAAAGGATGTTTATATGAACAATTTTTATTATATCCCATTACATCTTTATTAAAAACAGATAGATGGGGTAATGATAGAGAAGGTACAAATGCTTCATCTTGTGAATTAGATTTTGATATTGTAGAAATCAAAAATAACATTAAAGAAAAGTATGATTTTATTCAAGGATTTAAAGTAGTTATGATGATTCAACAATATTCTAGATAATAAAATGATTATTATAAAGATTTATTAAAGTATCTTCATAATCTTTAACAAATTCAGAATTATTCATAATATTTTTATAAAACTTTTGATGAATAGTTTTTTTATATTCTTTTATTTTATCTATATTTTGAGATAAATTAATAATTTTATTTACATATTCTTCTTCTGAATATGTGACTAATTCAGGTAGTTCAGAATTAATTAATAATGATGAACTAACACTTTGAACATGTCTATCTTTATTATATAAAGTGACAACAGGTATTGAATTATAAAGTGCATTGCATGTTGTTGTAGTTCCTGAATATGGATAAGTATCTAAAAGAATATCAATTTGAGAAAATAATTGAACATAACCACTATTAGAAGTATTTGGTATAAAAATAATTCTATCTTTTTGTTTATTTAAATCAAGTAAATTAATATAATAATCCATTTTTTCTTTTAAATAATTGTTATTTTCAGATAAATCTAATTTTAATAATATTTTTGTATTTTTTGTATTTTTTAGAATAATTTTCCATGATTCTAATACGTTTAAACTTATTTTAAAATTTTTATTTAAAGAACCTAATATTATATATTCATAATTATCTTTCGGTTTTAATGGTTCTTTCTGTAAAATTGATGAAAATGTTAAAAATGATTTAGGTAAATATATTAATTTTTCACTATAAATTTGCGTTGATTCTTCACTATCAACTATTCTATCTGTTAATCTATAATCTATTGTTTTTAAACCTGTTGTATTAGGAAAACCTAAATAACTAATTTGAATTGGAGAAGGTTTTAAAGCAAAAATGTCTAGACGATTAAGAGAAGTGTGACCATTCAAATCAAATAATATATCAATATTAAGATTATAAATTAAATCCGATACTTCTTTTGAATCTTTCATTTCATCAATATAAATTAATTTAACATCTTTAATAATTTCATTAAATGTTTCAATAAAAGGTACTTTTTTATTACAAAAAAGATATATATCAAATAAAGATTTATTATGATAAAAAATTATAGGAAAAATAAAATTAGATACTGCATGATAGAAGAAGTCACTTGATACATAACCAATTTTTATTTTTTTATTTGTTGGATTAAGTTCTTTTGATTGAATGAATAAATCTTTTAAATTAATTCTAGAATTAAAATCATAAATATTTTGTTCTTTATATAATTGATTAATTAATTGATAATTATTAAATAATTCTTTATTATTAATATTTTCTAAATCATAATATTGATAATCTTGATTAGTTAAAAAATTACCTAATATTTCTGAACTTACTTTTCTATCAAAATCATTTTTAAGAATTAAATCAAAAGCATTTTTAAAATATTTTGTAGATTCAGATATATTATAAAGATTAGAATATAAATGACCTAAATTATTATATAATTTAATTTTATAATTAGCTTCAAATAAATTAGGATTTTCAATATCTAAATCTTTTAAATACTCAAAATATTTTTTTGATTTATTATAATTATTCATTTTTAATAATATACAAGCATATGTTAATATATATCTAGTATCTTTATATTTTTCAGCTACTTCATCACTAAAATATTTAAAACATTCATTATCATAATCTAATTCAATTAAAATTTTAGTTAATTCAAGAATATTATCAATAAATTCAGGATTTTTTTCATAACATAATTTAAACCACATTAAAGCCACTTGATAATCTACATTTTTATAAACTACACCTAAATAATAATATAATTTATAATTTTCGGGATAAAGATATATTAATCTATTTAAAATATATACTTGGTCTTCAAATTTTTGATTTAAAATTATATTAATACCATAATTAAATAATTCTTCTTTATTGACTTCATTTTTTGATAAATATTTCAAAAAATTATTTTTAAATATATCCATTTTTGATATTTATATTATTAATTATTAATTATTAATAATTTTTATAATAAAAAAAAACTTAATAATATTTTATAATTATTTTATAAATAATCATTAAACTCTATTTTTTCTGTTAATACAATATCTAATAAATGTTGAATTTTTGATACTATAAAAACATCTAAATTTTTATATCTTTTATGTCTATATTTCTTTTTTAATTCTTCATCTCTATTATTTGAATCATAATATTTATAATGGTCATTTAATACTGGTGATAAATCCATATCCTTCATTGATGATGATCTTTGTATTAATTTTATTTGTTCAGATTCTTTTCTAATTATTGAATCTAAATCTTCCTCATTTTCCTCACATATTACAACTGTATTTATTCCAGCCAATATAGCACCTTCTAATTTTGAGTAGAGACCCCCAATCTTTGTGATATTGCCCATACTATCTGCCTCGCCTGTTGATGCCACGTCATTTCTTATGGAAATTCCAGTTAATCTTGAAAAAATACTACATGTAATAATAGCTGTTGCACTTGGTCCATCTTTCTTTGATATAGAACCACAATGTACATGAAGACCTTGGTTAATATCTTTTAATTTATTTTTATATGATTGAGGTAAAAGATTATAAGCTAATGAGAAAGCTACATCAACACTCTCTTTCATAGATTCACCTAAAAGACCAGTCACTTTTTCTATTTTTAATTTACTTTCACCATTATAGGTGTAGAAAGTTTGAATTGGAGTAATCCCACCTGGCGTAGAAGAAAAACCACTTAATGCGTATAATCCTACGGATACACCTACAATAGGTTTGTTATGAGTTTTATCATGAGTAGTTTTAGGTTTATCTAACATAAATTTATTTATAAATTCTAAATCAACAATTATAGGAAGTTCTTTATCTTCATTTTCAATTTTAAGGAGATTTATATCACGAACAATATTTAACAATATTTCTTTTATTTTACGAGCACCTGATTCAAATGTATAAGATTCTATAATATAATCTAAAATTTCATTACTAAAAATGATTTCATCGGGACCAAAGCCAACATTTTTATAAATTTCTGGTAAAATATAATTTTTACATACAATTATTTTTTCTTTTTTAGATAATCCTGCTACTTTTATCTCCTCAATTCTATCTCTTAATATCGGATCAATATTTTCTTTGTCGTTATATGAAAACACAAATAATACTCTAGATAAATCGATTGGTATTGATGCAAAATATCTATCAAAGAATTCATGATTCTGTGTTTCATCTGTTATATGTGTTAATATTGATGCTAATTCTTTACCATGTTCCGTTTTACTTATTTTATCTAATTCATCTATAAAAATAATTGGATTCATACATTTCGCTTCCATCATACTATCTACTATTTTACCCCATGTAGAACCTAAATATGTATAATTATGACCCTCTAAAAATGAACCATTCGAACTTCCTCCTATCGGTACAAATATCATCGGACGTGCATTACCTTCATCATCTACTAAACATTTCGATAAACCATGTTTTAATAAACTTGTTTTACCTACACCAGGAGGTCCTTGTAAACCAATACAACTTCCTTTGGCATTATTACCATTCATCCATTGAGCAATTAAACGTTTCATTTGTTTTTTAGCATCGTATTGACCATAAGTACATTTATCAAGTGTATTTTCAACATGTTGTAAATATTTCTTTTTTTTATCTTTAAAATTATTCCAATCATTTATATAGTTTTGAATCTTTTTTTTATTTTTATTAATAAATTTTTTAAAATTATTTTCATCTAAATTATTTATATCATAATTATTATCAATATCATTATCATTATTATCTTTAATTAAAATTAATTCTTCTAATTCTTTTAATTTATTCTCTAATAAATCTAAACTCTCTTGTGATGGATTTGAATTTTTGTTTTTAAGTATTTTTTCTTTAAGTTCAATAAATTTATTTAATTCTTCTTTACTTTTTTCAAAAGTTATTTCATCAATATTTTTATTTTTAAAAAGTAAATTATATAATATTTTTTGTGAATCAAATGATAAATTTAATGATAAATTTTTAAATATTTCCATATCTTGTTTATTATTAAAATAAAAAGAAGATGAATTATTATTAGAACTATTATCATTATCTGGACTATTATCAAATTCTGATATAGGTGAATAAGAATCAATATCAATAAAATTAAAATTATTATCATTTTCAATTAAATCAATTTTTGAATCTTTTTGATTTTTATTTAAAATTTCAGATGAATTTTTTATAATTATATTTATATTTTTACTTTTATTAAAATCTAACTCTAAATTTGAATTAGAATTTGAATTAGAATTTTCAACTAAATTAACTTCTTCTATTATTTTTATTAAATATTTTATAAATATTTGATATGAATTTTCACTTTTTTCATTAATAGTTCCATAATATTCATTTATTATAGGTGATAAAATATCATAATATTTTTTATGATTCTTATTATCCGTTTTTAATATATATGCTTCAAAATCATAAATTTCGGTTGAAAATTGCTGTATAAAATTCTCTAAATTTTCCTGATATAATTTTAAATATTTTAATATTGGTTCCTCTCTATAAACTCCAAATGGTATCTTTAAAAAACCATCCAACCATTGTTGCGCTTTATTACTATTTTCTTTTGAACCATTAATTTCTTTTAATTTTTCTAATGCTTTTGATTTTACAAAATCACTCGTTTTTAAAGCTGTTATTCTTGATTCATATGGTATATCTGATATAGTTAGGTTTTCTATCTTCTTTTTAGAATCTTCATAATTTTTTGATGATATTTTAAATATTTTTTGTATTTTCCAATGAAAACTTTTATATAACAAATCTGAAAGTGATTGAGATTGATATGTTATGTTTTGTGATTTTATTAAATCAAATATCATATTTGCATTGAATTTCGATTCATCATCTCCCATTAACATTAATATTAATATTTTTCTTTGTCTTTCTATTGGTGCTTTAATAAAGTCTTTAATAATTATTGATAATGATTTACTTTTCATATTTAAATATTCTTGATAATCATTTTTTATTAATGTCACTAATTCTCTTGTTGGATTAACTATATAATCTTTTAATGTTAATTGTTCAATATATTTATCTTTAAATTCTTTTGGTACATCTATATAATCTAAATCATCATTTAAAGCTTTAAATTTTTTGTTAAAAATTTTAGAATCTCTACAAATATTTAATGAATCTTTTTTAAAAAGACCATGACAAATTATTAAAAGATTATTATATGGTATTATTACAGAAGCTCCATCTATTTTTTCATATATATTTCTATGTTTTATTATATTACTTATTAATAAATTTCTAATTATTGGATTTTCTGAAGATTCAATATTGTTTATATTTTTAAATTTTATTTTTTCATTCTCATCAGAATAAATATTAATATTCAATGTTATAAAATTATCATTTAAAAAAATCAAATATTCTTTTAATTCATCATTAATTATTGGATTCTCTTCCATATAATTATTCGTTAAAATATTTAATATATCATTTACACTATTATGTCCATTTGATAGTATTAAATTTTTTAATTGTGTATTTAATTCTGGATAATTATTTTCTAATAATATTTTTGTATTTTTCTTAAAATAACTATTATTTTCAATTTCATCTGATGATTTATTTATATATAAATTTTTTATTTTTTTAAATAATTCATCACACTGTGTTAATTTCATCGTATAATCATCTAATTCTATAAATCTATTATTCGATAAATAATTTAAATGTTCTGAAAACTTATATACCATATTTTGCATAAAATTTATGTATTTTATATTTTTTACATAAGAATTTACTTTCTTTACTGAACTTTGATTATTTTGAACTACAAAACTTAGTGAAGATGATTGTTTTGTATTTCCACTACTTTTTTTCTTTGGTTCACTACCGTTGGATATTTTATTGTTATCGTTATTCTCTGTCATTTTATTTATATATAAATCTTATTATTCTAATTAATTCGAGAAAAAAAAATAATAATAAATAATTTTGAATTTATAATTATTTTCAATATAAAGAAAAAAGAATAAAATTTAAATAAGAAGAATTTTTTATTTTTTTATCCACTATATTAAAAAATAATAAGAAAAATGGATTATAAAATTATTAATAAAAATAATTATTTTGAAAATGAAAATGAAAATGATAACAATAATAAAAAAGAAAAAAGAAAAAATGAAGATGATAATAAGACACAAAACTCCGAAGGAAGAAAAAGAAGATATCGTCGCGGTGAAAGTCAAGCTCCTCCTGAAGAAAATTTAGATGATTTATTTGGTGATGATAGTGGTATTAATCCTATTTTTTCAATTATATTAGGAGGTGGTGGTGGAGGTAATGGTCCTTTATTTATGCAAAAGAAAAAAGAAGATGAAGATGCAAAGAAAAATGAAGATGATTTTTATGCATATTTTGAAGAATCTTCTGAACTTTTACCTATTGATAAAGAAATTAAAACTTTAAAAGATTTGATTGAATTAGGAGAGACTTACGACCCATTAGACCCTAAGAGATATGTTATTAATATGAGAGCACTTAATAAATGTGTTGGAGCTTTAAAAGATTTAGATGGTATGATTGGAATGAAATTGGTTAAAGATATGATATTAGATTTAATATTCTTTAGACTTCAAAATATTCGTGATAAAGATAAAGAAGAAATGTGGCATACTGTTATCCAAGGTTCTCCTGGTACTGGTAAAACTGAAATATCTAAAATGCTTGGTAAAATATTTTATGGTTTAGGAATTTGTAAAAAAGATAAATTCAGTGCAGTTAAACGCAGTGATATGATTGGTAAATATTGTGGTCATACTGCAAAAATGACTCAAGAAGTATTTGATAATGCTAAAGGTGGTATATTATTTATTGATGAAGCTTATGCATTAGGAAATCCTGAACAAAGAGATACATTTTCAAAAGAGTGTATTGATACAATCAATCAAAATTTAACAGAGAATAAAGATACAATAGTATTTATAGCAGGTTATAAAGAACAGTTAGAAGAATCTTTTTTCGCTTATAATCCTGGTTTAAATAGAAGATTTAAATTTAGAATTAATGTTGATAAATATGATGCAGAAGATTTAAGATTAATTTATTTGAAAAAGATTAAAGATGATGGTTGGGAGATATTTGAAAATGATAGTGATAAACAAGTACCATTAGAATTCTTTAAGAAACACAGAGATGTATTTAAATATAATGGTGGTGATATGGAGAATTTATGGCATTTAACAAAAATTGCTCATGCTAGAAGAATATTTGGTAAATCAAATGATATTAAAAAGAAAATTAATAAAGATGATATTCAAAAAGCATTTGATATATATTTAAATAATGATGAAGTTAAAAATAGAAAAGATGATATGAAAAAGTATATTATTGATACTATCTACTGCTAAAGGAACCTAGGTTCCTTTAGAACCTCCCAGAAAAGAAACCAAGGTTTCCTTTCAACCTTCCTTTTATTTTTATCTTTTTATAATATAAATATTAAATAAAAAATAATTTATTTAATAATTTTAAAAATTTTTTTTGATTTTATAATTTTTAGGTTTAGGTTTTTTTTTCTTCCCGTAAACGGCTTCTTTTTTTATAAAAAAAAGAAGGGGTTTAAAGAATATCCATATCGATATCTCCATTATCTTCTTCACCATCTTTTCCAGCAACTGTTTTCTCTCCTGCAGTAAAGTCGAATCCAAGGTCTTCTCCAGATGAACCTGTTTTTGCTTCTGCTTTGCCCTTTTGAGCGCTTGCTTCACAAATTAATCCTAAACTTCTTAACTCTCTTACATTATCATCATTGTAAATATGACAAATTTCTCCTTTGTCACCTTGAATCTCTGAAAATAGTACATGTGTACCAACTACAATAAATCCTTGTCTTTGAAGACTATTGGGTAAACTACAATTATATACTTTTGATAAAGCTGTTTTTGTTAAAAGTTGAATATTGAATCTACATGAACCGCATGATTGGATTACAATACCTACGTTTGTATCCGGTTTGTAAGGGTCATTCGATGGTCCAGGTAGAGGCATTTCTTTATTATTCTCGCGTCTCTTAGGACCACGACGATTCTTATTTCCTCCTGATTTCTTATTATTATTCATTTTACGTTAATACTATATAATATTTTAATTTATTTAAGTTCCTTAATAAATAAATCCCAAAATATTATTTTTCATTTTTTTTTTCATTTTTATTATTATTTACGTTTAATATTTTTTATAAAACGTAAAATTAACAAAAAAATATAAAATATAATAATTAGAAGATAATTTTTATATAATGTTATTATTAACTGGATATCAAGAAATTGAACTTATTTTTGCTTTTGTATTTTTTATACCTGCTTTTTATCTTTATTATTTAATTCAAGGTTTACCTATTGACATTATTAATCTTTTAATGACTTCTTTATTTGTTGTTATTATTATATTATTTAAGGATATTGTTGTTAATTATTATAATTTAATTCAAGAAACTTCTATGAATTCTTCTATTTAAATAAAAATAAAAATAAAAAATAAAAATATAATAGAAAAATAGGACAAATTATAAAAATTAAAATGAATTTTATGGAAGAATATAATTGTTTGTATTTTTTTTTTATAGTACAATTCGTATTATTTATTTTTCAGAATATATGTTTTACTAAAATAGAAAATTTTCAATATGTTGAAATGTTATCTGGTTCGTTATTAATTGTTCTTATTTTTGGTTATTTTGGTAAATTCTTATTAAAAACTGAAGATAACTTATTTGCTAAATCAGTATTATTTGCATCATTTTTCGCTATTTGGTATTATTTTACTAAATACTTCACTAATGAATTATTAAAAGATTCTAATAAAGTTATTCATTGGAATACAAGAATAAATTTATTATAAATAATAAATAAAAAATAATAATATTTTTTTTATATAAAAATAGATTAGGGACAATAATTTATTAAATATGAATTTTATGTATTTATCTGATACTCAAATGTTAGAATTATCCGTTGTTGTTATTTTATTCTTAATATTAATCGGATTTATAAGAACAATTATTCTTAATCAAAATTTTGATACACAAAATATTATTATTTTAACTTTTTTATTTGCTATATGGTATATATTTGTAAATGTTTTTACTAATATTTACCTTTATTATCATAATTCTAGTAAATTTAATTTTATTTAATCTTTTTTAGTTAATTATTTTAATATATAATATAATTTATATTATATAAGAATTAAAAATGTTAGAACCTATTGAAATTGAAACTTTCGAAGATTTAAATAATTTTATCGAAAAATATAATGAAAATGAAGAGAATTTTACTTTAATACAATTATCTGCAACTTGGTGTGGACCTTGTAAAAATATTAAAAAAGAACTTAGTTCTGACGGTGAATGGTTATATAAATATGATGGTAAATTAAAATGGTTAATAATTGATATTGATAAAATGAGTGATGATAAAGAATTATTAGAAATATTTAAAGTAAAAAGTATCCCTACATTCTTTTTATTAAAAAATAAGAAAACTATTGATAAGTTAACAGGTGCAAATAAAAATGTATTAATTAAATTTTTAAATAAACATATTAACTTTTCTTTTGATAATATTATCAATAATAATAATTCTAGTGATTTTTAGGTAAAAATATGAAAAATAAATAATTATATATAAATAAAAATATAAATAATTATGATTCATGACTTTTATGAAACAAAAGAAGCTATTTTACCAAATAAAATACCTGAATTTACAATAACATCTATAGAAGATTTTAATAAATATACTAATTTATATTATGTTTGTTTTGTATTTTTATGGGCTGAATGGTGTAAACCTTGCCAAGAATTAAAACCTAAATTAGATGAATATGTTTTAAATTTAGTATATGAAAATTGTTGTTATTTAAAGATTGATTTTGATAAATTTAGTGAAGACCCTGATTTTAAAATGTTTTTTGAAAAGAAATTTATACCTCAATTTGCATTATATTATAAAAATGAAGTATTTAGACCTATAATACCAATGGATATGAGATTCATTAGTGACTTTGTTTTTCACAAAATGAAAGAAATTGAAGAAAATAATAAATTAAAAATTAATAATGATTTTTAACGGATTTTTTTAAGTATTAATTATTAAATTAATAAATTAATAATTTAATAATTAATTTATAAGAGATTTTTTTAAGTACTAATTATTAAATAATTTAAGGAAATGACTTTTTAAGTACTTATTAATTAATTATTTTTAATGGTGTTTTAATGGGATTTTTAACTACTAATTATTTTTCTTTTTGCCGTAAACGGATTTTTCTTTTTTTATAAAAAGAAAAATGGGTTTTTAAAAGTAAGAATTTAGAAAAGATTATTTTTTTCTTTTGATGTGTTAAGGAAAATAACGGCAAAAATGGATTATAAAGATAATGATAATAAAGGTAAAAAAAATAAAAATAAAAGAAAAAGTAAGCATGAAATAGATGATGAAATTGTAGATGGTATTGAAATATATAGTGGAGAAATTATATTTGATAGAAAATATTATTTAAGTATGAATTATTTATCCAATAAAGAAAAAGCCGAATTCGATAATAAATTTTCCAAACCTAAAAATTCTGCTCAAGAAAAATATATGAGTTTTCTCAAAAATAATAAATCTAGAATTATTGTATCAACTGGACCAAGTGGTACTGGTAAAACTCTTTTGGCTGTTGAACAAGGAATTCGCAATTTTTTAATTGGTAATGTAGACAAAATTATTTTTACTCGCCCTGTTGTATCGGTTGATGAAGATTTAGGATTTTTACCTGGTGGTATTGATGAAAAAATGGCTCCTTGGATTCGTCCTATTCATGATATATTATATCATTTTATGCATCCTCGTGAAGTAGAAAAAATGATTGAAAATAAAGAGATTGAAATATCGCCTTTAGCATATATGAGAGGAAGAACTTTTAAAAATTGTTGGATTGTGGCTGATGAAATGCAAAATTCAACAATATCACAAATGAAGATGTTATTAACAAGAGTTGGAGAACATACTAAACTAGTTATAACTGGAGATTTAGACCAACATGATAGACATGCAGAAACGAATGGTTTAGAAGATTTTACTAATAAATTAAGAAGAACTCGTTCAGTTAGTATTCATTCAGTTGAATTTGATAAAAATGATGTTGAAAGAGACCAAGTAGTTAAAGAAGTATTAGATATTTATGGTATGGAAAATCAAGTTTATGCTTTTCCTGAGGATGTTTTAGGAACATCACCCGCTATAGAAAATTCTAGTTTTCTAAATAATTTTGATATTAAATCTAAATTAAAAGAATCTTCAAGTGAAAGTGATGATGAAAATTAATTAAATTATTAATTATTTTTTTTTAAAATAAATATATTATAGTTATAGATAATATAAATAAAAATAAAATGCATCAACAAGTTATTGATTTTTTAAAATATGTTAAACAAAATTTTAATTCTGATTTAATTAATAAACGAGTTTTAGATGTTGGTTCAGGTGATATTAATGGAAATAATAGATATTTATTTGAAAATTGTGAATATAATGGTAATGATGTCACTGATGCACCAAATGTCACAATTGTCTCTCGTACTAAAAATTTACCTTTTGAGAATGAATCATTTGATACTATTATATCAACTGAATGTTTTGAACATGACCCTGAATACAAAGAATCATTATTAAAAATTTATGATATGTTAAAAAAAGATGGTTTATTTATTTTTACTTGTGCTTCATATGGTCGTCCTGAACATGGTACAAGAAGAACATCACCTAATTGTTCTTATGGTACAATATCAAATAATGAAGATATGTCAGATTATTATAAAAACTTAGTAAAAAAAGATATAGAAGAATTATTTAATTTAAATGAAAAGTTTACAAAATATAAAATGTATTATAATAATGAAATAAAAGATTTATATTTTGTCGGTCGAAAAAAAGGATTAAATGATGATAATGATTATCCTGTTTATGACGGTTATCAAGTAATTGATATAACTTATAATGATGTTAATTATGAAGAATTAAATAATAATAATATTGAAAATAATAATAATAATATTGAAAATAATAATATTGAAAATAATGGCACTTTAAAGAAACAAAGTGTCAGAAAAAAAAATAAAATAAATAAATTAAAAATAGCTAAACAAAAACAAAGAAGAAGAAATAGGGTCAATAGGACCCCAAAGACACAAAAATGGCGAAAGAATGTTAGAAAATAAAAAATATAAATAAAAAAAATAGAAATAAAAAATAGGAAATGATATTCAAAAAATACCCTGAATTATTCATCAATACATCAAATGGAAAAAAAAGATTTTGGAAAATTTGGATCGATTTAGATAAAAATAATAATACTTTTTTTTTATATCGCGAATATGGTATTATTGGTGGAAAAATAACAAAACCTTTACCTATTGAAATGCCAAAAAGTTTTGAAAAAAAAATATTAACTAAAGCTAATGCGTTATTTAAAAAGAAAAAAGAAAGTGGATTTTTCGAAGAGTCTGAATTGAATAATAAAAAAAATCAAATAAAAACTAAACAAAGTATTATTAAACCAATGGGTGCTCATAAATTAGATGATTTTCATCATAAATTAAAATATCCTGTTTGTGTTCAAAAAAAATTAGATGGTTATCGTTGTTTATCTCATTATGATTTGAAAACAAAAAAAATAGAATTATTGTCTCGTAGTATGAAACCTTTCCTTCATTTACCACATATTAAAGAAGAGTTAGAAAAAATTAAAGAATTATATTCCGGTGAATTATATTTAGATGGTGAATTATATGAGAAAGGTTTAGCACTTCATAATATTGGTTCAATTGTTCGTAAACAATTCGTAAATAAAAATAATATCGAAAGAATGAAAGATGTATCTTATTATATTTTTGATTGTTTTCAAATTAATAAAATGAATTTAGATTTTAAAGAAAGATTTGAGTATTTAAAGAAAAATATATTTGACAAATATTCATTTAAATATATTAAATTAGTTGAATGTGTTAAAATTAATAATTATGAAGATGTACTTAAAGAAAATGAAAAATATTTATTAGATGGTTATGAAGGTGTTATTGTTAGAAATCTCGACGGATTATATCAATGGAATAAAAAATCTTACGATGTTTTGCGAACTAAAGAATTTAAAAAAGGAGAATTTAAAATAATTGGAGCTAAAGAAGGTCAAGGTGCACAAAAAGGAAGTATTGTTTGGCATTGTAGTTGTGGTAAGGATTCTAAATCTTTTTGGGTAATACCAGTTGGTACTATAGAAGAGAGAAGAAAGATGTGGAAAAAATATAAAGAAAATAATGAAAAATATATAGGAAAAAAAGTTATTGTAAAATATTTAGAGAAGGACAAAGAAGGATGTGTAACAAGAAATCCTATTTTAGTAGAATTTGTTGATTAATTTTATTTTTTGCGATTCTTTTTCTTTTTTTATAAAAGAAAAAAATATAGAGAAAAAAATGGATATTGACGCGTATGAAAAAACCGTTGAAATTGATACTACTGAAGATTTAATCAGTAAAATGACCAATCCTGACATTTTACCTAATTGGAAAAAATCTTTAATACTCAAATTAAAAGAAAAAATTGATAATAATCCTAAAATTAAACTTACTTTTATTCATACTCCTAAATGTGCAGGAAGTTATGCAGGAAATTATTTGAGTTTATTAAATATTCGCAATAAACGTCATAAAAGAGCAAGAGTTAAAGGTGATGGAATAACATTTACAATTATAAGAGACCCAGTAGATAGATTCGAATCACTATTAAATTATAGATTAGGTAGAAAAAAATTAGGAAAAGATTGGCCTAATAGATTGAGAGGAATACAAAAAAATAAAAATTTAAGTTTAGATGATATTATAAGTAAATTTGGTGATGGAGAAATAACTGGATTTAAACCTTACCATACTTTAAATTATTGGGCTAAAAATGTTAAAATATTATTAACTGTTGAAGAATTTTTACCTTTTTTGGCTTTAATGGGTTATAAAATTAATAAGATTTTCCCAAAAATACATGTATCAAAGAAAACTAGAGGTAAATTATCAGAACATAATAGAAATCGGTTGAAAAAATTATTTGAAAAAGATGTTAAATTATATCAATTCTGGAGTAATAAATTAAATTTAATGAATAATCAAAATATTGATAATAATAATAATAATAATCAAAATATTAATAATACAGATATTAATAATAAAGATATTGATAATAATAATATAGAATTAGAAAAATCATCTGATATTATTGAAGAAGAGCATCAAAAAATTATTATTTAATTATTTTAATTTTTTAATTTTTGAATTTTTGAATTATAAAAAATATTATTATTTAATATTTTTTTTCTTTTGAAAAAAATGTTTGTTTGTTTTTTTTGAGAGTTTAATCTTCTTCTTCATCATCACTATCATTATTGTTTGAAGAATCTGGAATTAAATGCTCTCTGAATTTACTTAATTGCGAAATTATATTTCCCAATGTGACCTCCGATACTTTACTAAAGTCCGATAAATCCTTCTTTGTATATGGCATACCATAATATTCAGATACCAAATATAATATACCTGTTCCTATAGAACGATAATTATGTTCTGGACATAATCCTATTCTATGTGCAACATACATAGCATATAGACATTTACGAGTTTGTTCTTCATTAAAATCTAATACTTTTGCATATTGGGTTATTTGTTCTTTGATATCCAACTTTTTAACTGTTTTTGTATTCTCTTTATTATATTCTACTAAATATTTACTAAATTCTGTACATCCTTTCGAGAATTTTTTCGGTTGTATATCAAATAATTTTGCTATCTCATCACTATTCTTTATAACACCCTTCTCCTTTAATGCATGTGAGAAACATGCCGCAACCAAGGTTATAATTGCTGTTCCTCTTCTAACGTGTTTTGCACATATCTCCTGATATAAAATAATTGTTCTATCTATAACCGATTGTGGCATATTCGCTATACTCGCTTTATTCATTATTAAATTTAACATTGTTAATATTGAACGCTCTTTATACGATATTCCATGATAACTATTAACCTTTCTAAATTGTTCATTACCAAATCCCAAAATTACAATACTTAATGTACCATTTTTTATATATTTATTTACAGGTAAACCACATCTATTCGGGTCAGAAGTTCTTTTATTATCTTCTGTACCATAGAATCTCCACTCCGGATTAGTATCTATAATCATACCACCTTCACGACCACACTTAGTACATACTATACTTTCATAATCATTTATTAAACAATCTTCTTCACCACAATATTCACATTTATTAGGTGGTTCATCATCTATATCAGATTTTATTGAATTTGTTTCTGGTTCTTGTTCAGATTCATCATCATCTTCGTGTTTACATTCTTTTAATAAACTCCAAACATTATTATCTTTATTCTTTTCTATTCTTGTATTCTTTGTATTTTTATTATCTAAAAATGAGAAAAAATCATCATTTGATTGTATATTTGCTGAAACGGACATTTCATTATATATTATATTCGAATTTCTTTAAGTCCCTTTTTAAATATAATTTTTAGAATTTTTAAAATTCATTTTTTTTTTCAATACACTAAAAATATTAGTTAAATATTATTTTTAAAGATGAACTTCAATATATTAAGATTCGATATAGATTTTCTTTTTTAGAATTATAATTTTGAAGTTTTATATATATTTATAAAAATAAAATAATAAATTATTCTGTAGAAAGGATTATTTTTATCTTACTAAGTAACGATTTTCTTTTGAGAATATATTTTGGGCTAAAAACTGATTTTTTTACTTTTTTAATAATTTATTTTTAGAAAATTTTAGTTAAATATTTTAAAGATTTAAATATTAGTTAAAAATATTATAGGATTTAAATATAAATTTATATATAATTATAATAAATTAGAAAAATGGATATGAATAATTATTTATCAGAATTTTTTTATCAATGTGAAAGATGCAATTATAAAACAAATATTTTAAATGATATGAAACGTCACATAGAAAAAAAATTTATATGTAAAATTAAAAATAATAATTATAACTTAACAGAAGAAGAATTTAAAAATAAAACTTTACAAAAAAAATATAATATTGATAAAGATAATTTAAAAAATTCAATATTATTAAATAATAATATTAATTCAAATGAAGCAAAAGATAAAAATGATAAAAAATGCAAATATTGTAATTATACTTTTCATAATAAATATAATATTAAAAGACATGAAAAAGTATGTAAAATTAAAAATTTTATAGGAGATAATAATCAAAATAATATTATATCTAATAGTCAAAATAATCTTACTAATAATATTATTGATATTAATTTATTAAAAATAAATTTAAATGATAATCAAAAAATTTTAAATGAATTTTATAATGATTTTGATACTAAACATATAAGTGATATGAAAAAAATTGATTTATGTTTTAGTGTATCATATATTTATTCATTAAATGAAATACTTAAAAATGAAATTAATTTAAACTTTTATATTAATGAAAAGACTTCATATATATTTAAAAATACAGAAAATGCTGAAAATTGTATTTATTTAGAAGAAAAAGATAAAATATATAGAGAATTAATGCATAAAATAAAAGATTTTTTAATTAATTCATTAATACAAATACAAACTATTTTACCTTGTCATTATGAATCAAATAATGAAATATTTAAAAACACATTAGATAAAATTAATAAAAAGTATAATGATTATATTGAAAATGAAAATTCAATTTATTCATTAGATTTAAAAAATAAAATTAATAATTTATGTGAAAAAAATGCTGATGTTATTAATTATAAATTTAATTTATTATCAAATAATTATATTAATTATAAAAAAGATTTAATTAATATTTAATTTTTTGATAAAATATTTTTTATTTTAAAATAATTTTATATTTAAATAAAATTTTATAAATTTAATTATTAAAAATGAATAAAGAATTAGAAATAAACATAAATTCTTTTCAAAAAAATATAAATAATTTTTTAGATATTTTTACTAATAAATGTGAAAAAATTAACAATAAATGTAAAAATATAATAGATACAACTGAAAATATAATTATAAATAATAAAAAAATTATTCTTATAAAAGAAGAAATTAATAATTTTTATAATAACACAGATAATAATTATAATCAAAATAATAAATATTTAAAAAAAAATAAAAAAAAGTCAAATAAAACCGTTATTAATAATATTATAAATAATACAACAAATAATATTATTTATAATAAAATTGATAACGATAAAATTGATAACGATAAAATTGATAATGAAAATATAGATAATCATATAAATAAAAATAATATAATATATTCAAATAATAATAAAGATAATAAAGATAATAAAGATAATAATTATGATGAATTAAATAAAAATATTAATATTAAAAATAATATAGAAATTGATGATATTGACGAAAGTAATATATATAGTTTAAATAATATAAATAATATTAATAATATAAATTATTTTAATAATATACAAAATATCAATAATAGTATAAATATAGAAAATAATATAATTTTTAGTAAAAATGAATTGATAAATGGTATTATAAAAAATATGACAAATATGAATAATGATTATTCAATTAACCAAAAATTAGTAGACATAATAATTGAAAAAGAAAATAAAATTATTGATAAAGACTATGAAATTTATGAACTAAAATTAGAAAAAATAGTTAATAAAGATATACCATTAAATAATGAATTTGAAAAAATGAAAAATGAAAATAAAGAAATTAAAAAAGAATTAAAATTAAAAAATTTAAAAATTAAATTATTAGAAAATTTATGTAAAAAAAGACAAAAAAGAAAAGATTATCCTGAGAAAAATGTTATATACATTTTAACAACAGAAGAGAATAAAAAGAATAATACATATATAATTGGTAAAGCAAAAGAACTTAAAAATAGACTAAGTACATATAATAAATCATGTGAACATGAAGTTATATATTTTAAAGAATGTAAAAATGAATCAAAAATGAATATAATTGAGTCAATGATAATTGATAAATTAGAATTATATAAAGAACAATTTAATAGAGATAGATTTATTTTACCTATTGATAAAAAAATATCATTTTTTATCAATATTGTTAATGAATGTATAGATTTTCAAAATAATTGTTAAATATTCTTAATACCAACTTTTTTTATAAAAAATAATATTTTTATGATGATAAAAATACTTATCTAAAATTAAAAAAGTTTAAATATTTAAATTTATTTTTAAATATTTTTCTAAAGATAAACTTCAATACATTAAGATTAGTTATAGATTTTCTATTTTAGAATTCTAATTTATATATATTTTTTTTATTTGATAAATTTTTTTTCCTGAGAAAAGGATTATTTTAATCTTACTAAGTAACGATTTTCTTTTGAGAATATATTTTGGTCAAAAAATTGATTTTTTTATTTTTTTTATAATTTTTAATTCTAAATAAAAGATAGAAATACTAAAAAAAAATGAGTTCGATGAATAATAATATAAGTAAATTAGTAAAAGGGGGGGGTGATGATATATATAAACTTCAATCATTTTTAGCATTAATCATAATAGGATATTTTGGTATTAAGATAGTTTTAGCAGCAGTATTTAAATTTTATCCAGATAAATATTATTATAGAACAGTCGAAATAGATACTTCCGAACAATCTGATGGATTAGATAATACTAAGAAGATAGCATTATCGGCTTTTATGCCAGGCATTTGGAATAATGAAATGACTGATTTTGTGACAATGATTATTCTTTGTTCAATTGTTTATGTTTTTACTCAATCAACACCAAGAAAGATGTTTGAAAGAGGAGGACAAGTAGCATCACCTTTAATAATTGGTTATTTAATAGGTCTTTCTTTCCCAATATTCTATCAAACATTTAGAACAAAATGTGATTTTACCATATCGGATTCATGTTCAAGACATAATACGGCAATATTAGTATTATCAACAATATTATTAATAGGAATGTATGTAGTAAATTCAAATTATCCGGGTGAAAATGAAAGTAATTATTTTATTTATATGGTGGGAATAATATTAATTGTTGTTGGACTTTATTATACTCGAAAAATGAGACGTACTTATTTGAATGTTAATTATTATAAGAATAAAGAAACTCAATGTATATCAAAAGATTCAGGTTATTTATATTCTGAAGGTGACCAATTATTAATAACACCTGCATTTGCTGCTTGGGTATTATTATTCTTCTTCACAATAGAACCAACTAATGAATCTGTTAAATATATTATTTATTTAATTTATGGTATATTATTGGGTGTATTAGTAAGTAGTATGTCTTATTATGGAATAGACTACTTTTTAGTTAAAGTACCAGAGAAGAAGTGTATGACAGCGGATGAATGTAGATTAAGGGATATGAAGATAGACGCACCAAAAGTATCTATGTGTTCAACAGGTGATATATTAAATATAGATGATGAATATTCAGGTGAAATATCAGGAGAATTATCGGGAACAGAAGAAGTAAGAAAATATAAATGGATAGATTTAATGAAGATGGTATTAGTGATAGGATTAGTATTGATGATGTTATATTTTGTATTTGTGGCAAAGAAGAAATAAAATAAATTATGCGTAAAAAGAAGATAAAAAATTAAAAAATATAAATATAAATTTGTGAAGATTAAATATGGAAGTATATCCACATCTGTATACATCAACATATGAAACATATAAAGATTTAAATATAATAAAAAATAAAAAGATAAAATTAATAATACATGTATCAAAAAGTAAAAAATTTGTAGGTACAGATAAAATTGAAGAGATTCGTTTACCAATAGAATTTAATGAAGATGATTTTGATTTTGAAGAAATTAATTTAGAATTATATAATTATTTACCTGATATGATAGAATATATTTATAAAAACTTAAAAAATAATAAAAATGTATTATTATTGGGATTTAGTCATAAACAAGAAGTTGATATATTAGTATCTTCATTTTATATGAAATATGGAAATGTAACACCACAATTAGCAATGTATTATTTAAAATCAAAAAAACAAAATATATTTTTACCAGAATGTTATTATGAGAGTTGTTTAGAACGTTATTATAGATTTATAAACAGAGAAAAAGAAAATGAATAATATGATTAAAAATAATATTTTTTTATAAAAAATTTAATATAATAATTAAATTTTAAATATTTATAAGAATTAGGAAATAATATTCAATAAAATAAAATGGGAAATATAGCTTCAACAGGAACACCAAATACAACAACACCGCAAATAACTAATTCGGGTCAACAAGAAAATAAATCAAAAGTTCAAGTTCAATCTAATCCAGAAAATGAATTGATTGACCAAATTGTAGATACATCAATAGAGTTATTAAGAAAGTATAATGATGAATTTTTAAGAGAAGAATTTTGTTATGATGTAGCTTTCGTGATGGAAGATAAATTAAATCAGGCAAATATAAAAGTTTTAAGAGATATAGGTGATAAAATAAATAATGCTCAACCAACACCAGAATTAAAAATGATTTTACAACATCAACCAACTGATAATGAAAAATTCTTTATTGAAGGTTTTGAAAAACAATTAGCAGATATGTTTTGGAATAGAAATTTACAATATGACCCTTCTATTTTACAAAAAGAAGGTGTAGTTGGTGATGAAAGTATTGATTTAACAACAATGGAATTATTCAAAGATAAAAATAAAACAAGATATATTGATTTTGGTAAAGTAAATGAATTAATACGTGATAGACAGTTAGGAAAAAGAAAACATAATAATGCAATGTCAAATGAAGAATTAGAACATCATAATAATTCATCAAATTCATCAAATTCAACAAATAATCCAAATAATGTAAACAAAAAAAATAAAAATAAAAATAATAATCCAGAAGAACAAAAAGAAGAAGAAGTAAAAACAGGAGGTGCTAATACACAAGTAAATTTAAATACATTTAAAAGAAAATTAGAAGAAGGATTAAAAGCAAAGGGATTAAATTCGGAAGAAGTTAAAAAGAAGATGTTAGTTCAATTAAATAATTCAACTTTACCACCAAATAGAATAAAACAATTAAAAGAATCTTTACAACAAAGTATAGCAAATGCAAAAAATAATAAAAAAGGTAAAAATAATGAAAATGCATCACGAGAAAGTATTGAAGAATTAGTAGTGACAAATTTAGAAAGAAGAATAAATAATAAACAAAGACAAAATAATGTAGAAGAAGCCAAAATAGCAGAATCTAAAAATAATTCAGTTAAACCAAAATCAAAATTAGAAGTTGTTATTGAAAAAAATAATTCACAAAAAACAAATAATAAAAAAAATAAAGAAGAAGAAGCATTAAGAAATAGTATGAATAGTAAAATTAAACAACAAATGGAAGTAATGAAACAAGTAGTAAGTGGTGAAGCTTTACCAACTAATTCAAATAAAAAGCAAACTCAAGAAGAACAAAAACCTCAAAATAAAAATAAACAACAAACTCAACAACAACAAACTACAACAAATTCTAATAAACAACAAACTCCAAATAATAAAAATAGAAAAAATAAATTAAGTTTAATGGATAATCAAGGTATGATAAGATATGGAGTACCAAAAGAATATAAAACACCAACAGAATTTTGTTTGAGTGGTGTAGAAAAGTGTAGTTTATCGAAGAAAGATTTATGTAAAGTAATAACAGAGAATATAATAGTAAGATGTAATATAATAGCAGCAATTTTATCAGTTTTACCAAGTAAAAAATCAAAAAATGGAAAATATTATGGTGGTTATTTATATTCTAAATTTTTGAATTTAGGAACATGTCAGGTGTGTGTACCAAAGAATTATCAAGACCTTAAAAAACTCTCACCTCTTCAATTAGTAAAACATGTAGCTCAATATGCAGATTTTATGGATTTTAAATCATGTAAAGATAATGGTGGTTATTATTTGAAATTAAATGATAATCAGATAAAAGCATTATATGATAATGTACCAAAAGAAGGAGAACAAGGAACATCGGAAACTAATTATAATTCATTCTATGTTGATTGTGCTGAGAATTTAAAAAATACATATTTTGATAATTTGAAAGTATTATTAGATATATTAATTGAATTAAAAAATAATCCATTTATTAATAATGATATTTTGAATCAAATAGGATTAAAGACGAAAGAAATAATAGATAAAATGTATCATTTATGCCAATATTATTATATTTATGCTATTGTAAGTTTATTAAATGCTAAATTAGAAAAAGTAGGAGAAGATGAACTTAAACTACAACAATCTTTTGCTAAAATGTTAAAAAAACCTACTAAAGTATCTACTTAGTAAATTAAAATAAAAAATTAAATATAAAATTTTTGAAATTTGTTAAGTATTTTATCTTTATTGTTTAAAGAAGAAAGAAAAATAATCTCTTTAATACGATTAACGACATTAATATCTTTAGAATGAATATAATTATATTTATTAATAATAATTTTTTCAATAGTATCAAATATCTCGGATGAATATTTTGATTTTACTTTTTTAATATTTTTTAAAGATTCTAATAAATAATCTTTAACTTTGTTCCAAATAAGTTCATAAATATCATTATTAGATATTCTTTGAATGCCATATTTTTTATTTACATATATCAAAGATTTATTATCTATATTATTTTGAATAAAATAATTTAAATTTAAATCATTTTTTAAAATTTCTGTTAATGTATCTTCATAAATTGTACTAAATAATAATTCTATTTGAAGTTCTAATGATATATGTGATGTATCAAAATTATCATAAAAAGATACTAATATTTTATCTTTTTCTTCTGTTATTATATTATTATTATTATAATTATTATTATTATTATTATTATCATTATTATTATTATTTTCTTTTTGACTAATCACTAAACTTAAATTATTATTATTGTTATTATTATCAATATCAGAATCTAAATTTTTATTATTAAAATCGATAATGTTCCGAGTTTTACAATTATTTAAATGTCTTTCTAAACTATATTTTGTAGTAAAAGATTTAAAACAAAATTCACATTTAATTTTTGAATCATTTATTTGATTTAAATTATTATCTTCATTATTTAATATTTTTTTATTTTCATCATATATTTTATTAATATCTTCTATATTATCATATTTTTTAATGATACTTTCATTATAAATTTCAATATCTGATAAATTATTATTAGATAAATCATTATCCCAATCACATTTATTTTTTCTTTTAAGATGTCTCTTCATATCAATTAAATTATGTGTTTTATATTTACATTTTATACATTGAAAAAAATGTTTTAAATTAATATTATCAATATTCATATTTATAATTTATTTTTTAATTTTTATTATTATTTATTATTTATATATATATTATTTTTATTATATTATCGCTAAAGCTTATAATAATATTTTTTAAATTTATTTAAATTTATATTTATTATTTATTTTTTATACTTTAGCAGCTGGATATTTTGGTTGTGTGAATGTTCCTGTAGTTGATGTTACTTTTTGGTCTGGTGTTGTTTCATTTGGAAGTTTTACATCTGTTGCTTTATTAAAATCTCTACCCATATGCATAATAGCATCAATTTCTTTACCAATATTCATACCTAAATCAATCATTGATTTAATTGTTCCAACAGCAGCAGTTCCAATATTTGTTCCTCCTGATTGTTTTTTAGAAATTCTTGATTTAGAAGATTTTGTTTTAGTAGTTTTAGAAGTTTTCGAAGTTTTTGATTTTTTAGCAGTTTTAGTTTTAGGAGTTTTATTTTTAGGATTTTGTTTTTTTGTTTTTTTATCTTTTGTTGTTGTTTTTTTCTTTTCCATCTTTATTGTTATTCTATTTTATAACAATAATTTAATTAAAAATTTTTAATAATAATTATAATAAAATTATTATGAAGAACCTGTTGAACCAAAACCACCTGTTCCTCTAACTGTCTCATCTAGTTCATTTGATTCAATAATATTTGGTCTATTAATTCTCTCAAGAATCATCTGTGCAATTCTATCTCCTTTATTTACTTTAAAATCTTCATTTTTTGAATTATAAAGTACTACACCAATCTCTCCTCTATAATCATAATCAACAACTCCTGCATTTACAAAAATACCATTTTTATATGCTAATCCTGAACGAGGAGCAATTCTAAGGTAATGATTTTCAGAATCTTTACCTGACCATGATACAGCAATACCTGTTTTAATTAATTTGGTTGATAGAGGTGGTACAATTGAATCTTCTGAAGAATAAACATCCATACCAGCTGCAAAATCACTTCCATAAGATGGAAGTTTAGCGTTTTCGTTATTAAGTTTTATTTTAAGTTGAATTTTTTCCATTTTTAATTATTTGATAAATAATATAATTTTTATTATTAATATTTTTTTAAATTACTTTTTATATATTAATTAAAATAATTATATTTAATTAAAATAGAAGTTTATATATTTTTTAATATGGAAAATCTTAATTTAGTACGACCAAATAAAGATTTACAAGTTTTTGAACAAATATTTAAGAATTTAAAAAATAAAAAAGTTATTATTAATTTAACAAATATTAATTTAAATGAAAATAAAATAAATAAAAAATATAAAAATAATATAATAGCATTAAATTTAATATATGACTTTTTACATAATATAGGAATAAATCAAATTGAGATTGACTTATATGATTTTATGAGTTTAAATAATGGATTTGATTTTTTATTTTATAATATTAATTATTATGATATATTAGGTGATAATTTATTTTTATATACTTTTCAAATAATGAATTTACATAAAATTTTAAAAATTAATATTGATACTTTAATAAAAAATTTAAATAAACTTAATAGAATTAATATATTAAATACTGGAAGAATAGAAGAAATTAATGGAGGTAATAAAAAACAAAAAGGTGGATTAAATATAAAAATTATTTATTTTATCTTTTTATATTTTTTATTTTTTATACAAACAGGTTATTCAAATTTATTTATAGAAAACAAACAAATAATGATAAATAATTCTAGAAGTTTAGTGTCTCAGAATTATTCAAAAGAAATATCATCACAAGATATTTTGACTATTTATTCAGAAATAAAATTTGAAAAAACAAATACTCAAAATGTATTATTTGATGTATATAGTTTAATACAATCAAACTTTTTATTTTTTTCATATTTTATAAATAATTTAATTAGTGGTAAAACTATAAAACAATCATTAGTTCATTCAACAAATAATGCTTTAGTAAATGAAAAAACAAAAAAAAATCCATTATATAAATCATTTAAAGATTATTTATTAGGTAAAAAAGAAGAAAAGAAAAATAATAAAAAACAAAATGGAAAATGTCCAAAATGTATTTGTAAATGTGAATGTGAATTTAATAAAAAATAATTATTAATTAAATAATTATAATATTTTTTAGTTAATTTAATATAAAGAAAAATTTATATTATAAATAAAATAATCAAAAAATGACTGAATTAATGTGTAATATATGTATGGAATTAATTGAAAATGATAAAATAGTGCGTTTAAAATGCAATCCTGATAAACATTTTTTTTGTAAGAGTTGTATAGTCAATTGGTTCAAAGAAGTACAAAAAAATAAATGTAATTCAAATGAATATAAATGTAGAATGTGTCCAATGTGCAGAGGTGATGGTGGATATTTAAAATTAGGAGAAAATGACAAATTTATTAAAGGTATATTTGAGAAAGAGAAAGTAAAGAAAGAAAATAATAATAATGAAAATATTGGAAATTGTATACATAAATTAAAAGGTGATAAAAATTGTAGTAGAAAAGGTTCAAATAAATATAATGGATATTGTGGTCAACATTATTTTATGTTAATGAAAAAAGGAAAAATTAATAATAATTCAAATTCTCAAAATACAACGAATACAATTAATACACAGAATACACCTAATACAACGAATAATCAAAAAATTAATTTTTCAGAATTGGAACAATTAGAATTGGGATTAAATGAAGTAAGTTCAATATATGATGAATATAATAAAATGTGGGAAAAATATTCAAATGAAGATAAAATAAATCAAAAATCAACAATTATTTATATTTTTGAAGAATTAAAAGAACAAATATTAACATTATTAAATTTAATTAATATAATGATGGAAGAGAATGATAATAAAAATGAAGACATAATAATAAAATTAATAGATAATCAATTAAAGATTTTACAATTAGAAGAAAAGATAAATATTTTTGAGAATGAATTATTAATATATGATAATGATAATGAATTATTAAATTTTGGAAATCAATTAAATAATGTTTTTAGTGTAGAGCACTTAAAGGAAAAGAATTAAAAAAGACAAAAAGAAGATAAAATTAGAGAAAGTGAAGTGACGAGTAAAAACAATAATTTGTTTAATTAATTTAATATCAGAAGTAAATACTAATAAATTTTCAGGAAATTTGTTTATTAAATCATCAAAATTATCATTATTATCAATATTTAAATGATTATTAATATCATCATTATTTTCATTATTAATATTTTCTTTTTTATTAAAATAATAATTTAATTCTTTATTATTTTTATTGTTAATATAATCTTTTAATTTATTGTTTGTTAAATTCGATAAATTTGATATATCAGATACAATAGAAGATTTTTTAGATTTAATACTTTCTTTTTCTTTAATAATATTTTCAATTCTTTTTATATAAGTCTCATTAATTTTAATAAGACTTTGAAAACTGAATATAGAACTTTGATATAATAATTTATAAAAATTATAATTATTATTATTATTTTGATTTAATTTTAACTTCATGAAAATGATGTATTGGAAGAGAGAGAATGCTATATTTTGTAAAAGATTTTTATCATAGAATGGTTTATAACCATATTTATCGGTTTGAATATTTTCGAGAAGATATAAAATATAAAAAATATTTAAATGAGAAATAGATAAAAATTTATTAATATGAGAAGAAGAGAGATAATAGGATAAACAATAAATATTATAGAAAATTAGATAATTGAAAAACTCGGGTTTCCATAAAAATTTATCATAATGGAAAAATAATTCTTTTAGAGGTCTATTATTTTTTTCAACTATTTTTTTATAATAATAATGGTCAAAAGCTTCATAAATATTTAATGCTATATTATAATGAATATTTGATTTATTGGATTGGATTAAAGATTGATAATTGTTATTCATTTTCTTTAAGTATAATAAAATAATCTATTTTATATAATTATTTTTTAAATTAAATTTTAACTATTTTATATTTTTTTTATTAAATAGATAATTGTTTTAAAAGTAACTTAAAGAAATTGAATTATATTATAATAGTTGAATAAAAACAGAAAGAAATGTCAGCCCAAACTGAGAAAAAAGTTTACACTGAGGAAGAAAAGGCGGCTTATCGCCAAAAGAAATTTGACCGCTACAACGCGGCTTATGAAGAAGCGGCAACTGAAATTGCCAATGGTGCGGATGAAAAGATTAAGAAAGCAGAAAATGAGAATAAGAAACAAGCGATTCTTTACACATTCTACTTCATGCAAGATAAGAATTCGGTAGAAGATGTTAAAGGAGTAAAGATTTCTTTTGGAGATAATGTTCGTCTTTACGACATCCTCACTAAAGGAAAGGGTCATTTCCTTCGTGTTCTTAACAAGAAATTTAATAATGAAAATGAGACTAAATATCATTGTGGTTTTTTCCGTCGTGTTAATCCTGACGGAAATGGATTCAATGAGTGGAATATCTATGTATCATGGAAGGATAATACAGAGGTTAAAGCCAAACCCGAGAATGAGGAAAAGTTTGTTAAACACTCTAATAAAAAGGGTGGATTTAAACCTCGCCCTTTCAAGAAGGAGGGAGATAAAGTAGAAGAAACTCAGGAAACCCAGAACAATGATAATAATATTAAGAAGGGCTTCGGATTCGTTCCTCGTCAAGGTGGACGTGGTTTCGGAGGTAGAGGTCACCCAGGTGGACGAGGATTTCATCATCCTGGAGGTCGTGGACCAGCTGGACGGGGTTTTCATGGAGGACGTCATGCAGGTCGAGGACATTTTCAACAGAAGAATGTTCCAGTGATGACTGCTCCAATTGTTAATAAAGATGGTTCTCCTACATGGGCTTCAAAGGTTAAAGGTTAAATTTTGATTGAAGATTTAATATTGATATTTAAAATATTTAAGAAATAAAAACATTTTTTTAATTCAAAAATTCTAAAAATAAAATTTAGAATTTAATTCGTTTATTTTAAATAATTAAGAAAATTATTATTTTTTTTTTAATTAAAAATCTATATAATAAATAGTAAAATAATATGAATTCTGTACCTAATACTTATGAAAGTTTAGCTTCAAATATAATTCAAAAATATGAAGAAGTGACCAAACTACAACAATTTATAAATCAAAAACAACAAGCTATGATATATTATAAAGGACAAATAGCAAGAATTCAGAGTGAAATTTTAAAAAATTCTTCTAATAGATCAAGTTTAAAATATATACCTGAATATGAGGAAACAATAAACATATTAAGAGATGAGAAAAATAGTGCAGAAAAGCAAAAAGAAACAATTGAATCAGAAATTCGACAATTAGAAGAAAGACAAAAAACAATGTCAAAAAATATGTCAGTCAAAATTAATATTTTAGAAAATAAAAAAGATATTTCTGTTAAAGGAGGTAAAAAACGTACAACTAAAAAGAAAACAACTAAAAAGAAAACAACTAAAAAAACTACTAAAAAACGTACTACTAAAAAGAGAACAACAAAAAAATAAATAAATAAATAATTAATTTTTTTTATAAAATTAATCTAATATTTTAGATTAAACAAAAAATTTAAAATAAAAAAAG
>JACCEB010137795.1_pt1 | contig 52362 bp, 39 predicted proteins | sample 7454761 | NCBI WGS metagenome assembly JACCEB01 (sample SAMN15323454, study PRJNA562643) | freshwater metagenome | isolation source: river surface water | place: USA:Blue River Watershed | collected 2017-08-18
ACGGCAACGGCTTGGGGATGCCGGTGGGCAAATACTCGGTTTCCGGCACCACGGGGCTGGCGGGCGGAACGTAGTGGTTGCGGCGGAGAAGTTCGTAGGCGACAAACACGAAGAGGACGCCCAAGAGAGGGTTGACGTAGACAAAGACGCTCACGGCAGCGGCAAACAAGAGCACCAAGCCGAGGGGGGAATCCAAGAGAGGGACAACGGCGGGGGGAGTGGAAATCGGAAAGACAATGTAAATCACAAAGACCGCCAACAAGGCAAGGTCCATTTTGCCGAATTTTTTCAATAACGCAAAGTTCATGGTGACGGCGGGGGATTATCCAGAGGGTTTGCACGAGGTTATATTATATTCCAACAGAATTCACCGTTGGCATCTGCATTTGGAAAGGGCCGGTGCGCCGCGGACCCCCCCCCTCTTTCTTTTCAATACGGCCGCAACCACACATCGAGGTCGCCCGTGTATTCTCCTAAATTGTATTTTGACGGTTCTGCCAGCGAAGGACCGAGCCACTGGGCGAGAAACGTGCGTTGGAAAAGCACCAACACAAACAGCAAGAGGCTGGCCCCCCACAACAACCGAAACAACCACGGGCTCATGGTAAAAAAAAAGACGGGGAATCGGTTACAAAAACAACCAACTATTTATACAAAACAACGGCGATTTTTCGAAAACAACAAGACAAGGTCCCGTTGGGCAATAACGTGGCCTTCCGACAAAGCATGGGGCGTTCCGTCACATCATTGGGCACACCACGGCTCCACCAGTTGGACTTGCACGCTGTTGGGCAAGACGCCGCCGTTGTCCACCATCAATTCGAACCGCTGCTGCAGGGTGGCGTCGTGGCAAAACAAAACGGCCGGCTCGGTGCTGTCAAGGAACGTGCTCAAGAGACCGTAGGTGTGGTAACCGCTGTGCAGTACACGCACGGGCCACTCGTTGGCAAACAGTGCGTTTTTCCTGTTGCACAGCAGATGACCGTTGGGAAGGGACGCTCTCCAGACAGGGCTCCGTCGGTCCAGTTTCTCCAACCGAAAACAGGGAGGATGCACGATGGTGGTGGTAGTGGTCGATGTTGATGTCTCCATTTGTTATGAGGCTTCTCTGCTGCTGTGTGAGGTAACGTATTTCCAGCGTTACCTGTTAATGAAAATAAAAGTGAACCGTATTTTTCCACCTACCGTGGGTAAGATTACCAAGGTCTGGGATGGTCAAAAAGAGAGGAAAGATGGGGGGAAGAGAGGGAAAAAATTCTTGGAGCTGTATATAATTTATCGTGATCGTACACTACCCCCCAATGGAAACGGGATTAACAACTGCCGACCAAGGCGACGACCAACAGAGCCAGAAACATCAACCCAACGATAACGGTGACGTTACCAACAACGATGGTCCCAGCCTCCAACATAAACGTCGACGCAACGACGAAGACGGTGACGTTAACAACAACGGTGGTCCCAGCCGCCAAGAGCAAGCGGCCGTCCGCAACCAGGAGGAGAAAGCCGAAGTCCGCAACGAGATACATGACGATGATTCCAATTTAATCAAGCAACTGAAACGAACCACACGAACAACATTGACTCGGAATCGGTTCTACGATATATGCGACAACATTGACGCCGCTGTAGATGCAAACCAATTGAATACGCCGAATTCCACTGGCGACACCGCACTGACCATTGCCTGCGGCAACAATTTGCCTACGGTGGTCGAGTACCTGTTGAACGTCGATGCGGACCCACACGTGGTGAACCGCGACGGCGATACACCTCTCGCTTTAGCGTTCCCGTACCTTAAAACATATGATAACCCGATGCCAATAGAAGTAGTTAAACGGCTGGAAGTGCCTGGCGCGAACCGGAACAAACAATGTGTTTTGTGGATTTTCATGCACGGGTGCTGCGACACGCTGGAATGCGGTGCAGAATACACGCCGCAAACGAAAAAACAGATCGACGACGCTTTCAGAGAAGGAAAGTGTTTTAACATACAACCGGGAATGAAAGTGACACGGTATGCATTGGCGCCAGGGCACGGCTTCATGACTGCTCACGGACATCGTGAGAATTACACAAAATCTATGGTGGACTCCATATTGGCAGGGATAAGCCGTAATGGACCCTTTGACCCCACCAAGGCACTCGAAAATATTGATACCAACGCTGATTTGGTGCAACAATGGGTGAATTACAAGAAGAAGCAACTTGCTGCACGACCGGAACCAGCGGATGCGCTCAACGATCCCAAATACCAGAAGGAACTTCTTTTATTCCGCGAAGGGCCATCCTTTGTGGACGCGGCAAAAAGTACCTTTCACACACCAACTGTGTTTCGGGAAAACGATTGGATATATGACAAACACCTGGAGGCAACCGCCCCAATATTTCCCATTCCGAATTCCCAATTTAACGAAACCGGATTCTATATGAACTTAAGTTCGAACTTATCTTCACCGGTACCACCGAATAATCGCACAGGGATACTTGAAGACTTCATTCTCCGGTTTTCTGACACCTCACCAATGTTTGACTTGCCAATAAAACTAATTTATCCTACAGCAGTTATGATACGCGAGAGAGACTTGCAAACAAAACTATCGGATGTTCTACGCACTGTCTACAACGATGGGTTTACAGACGTAACTATTATTGACAATTCCTGTTTTGTTTTTAGGGACAACGATGGTACGGACATCGGGTTTCACACTCCGGCCTGGCATGCTGCCAAGAAGAACTGCGATGATATGCGGGGTCATGCTCCTCACGGAATAATGGGCGGAACAACACAACTACGCCGCCAAAAACGATTGACGCGAAAACGCCGTACTCACCGCCGCCGCTCCCCACATCCACCGCGAACTTGCCGCAACCGCCGACGTCGGTAGGGAAGCAGAAATACAAATATAGGTATTTGATCGTTTAGCTTGTGGGTTCGGTATTCCACAAAAAAAGCAAGTTGTTACCACACGGCATCCGTGGCATCCACAAGAGCCAAGATATTCATTTGGGCACGTAGTTAATTACCGCACAGTATAGTATAGTGCTTCGTATTTGAGAGACCGTATCCGACCTGACAAAATCAACATGGCAAGTGATCGCATACCGGTGGAGAGTTGCGGACAAATCGAGTTGCAGTGGTACATTAACAACGATGGACTCAAGAAGAAAGGACTGGTTGTTGATGCCGCAAAATACAACAGCGAAAGCGGGCCGCCCACCAAGGCGGACCTCAAACAGGAAATCGAGGAAAAGCTCGAACAAAAATTGCTGGGGAACCTCTGCAAAGGGGATAAAAGTTTATTGAACGATCTGAAAGAAATCGACAATTGCCAAATGGTTCTGATATGTCGTAATGTGGACGACGGGGACATTTATGGGTTTGCTTCTATGTTCGCAAGTTATCGTCAACAGGGGAACCCCGAAGACATTTATGGGTTTGCTTTGTTCCCAAGTTATCGTCAACGGGGGAAAACCGAAATAGATCAGCCTGTTCCGAACATAATGACTATTCGGACTTTTTGTGGCCACGGAAGTGTGTGCGGCGTCGGCCAAAAAATGATGAAGAGCATCAAGCAGTTTTGTGCAGACCATAAATTGTGGACGATATATTTGGATCCATGGGACGAGGCTGCGGAAATATTTTACAGTAAACAAGGGTTCGTTGGGCCGGCCGACGACGGATACATGATCTTCAATGTAAAGGAAGCTGCAGCGGAACCGACAAACGTGAATAGCATGTTGGGTATGGAGTCGGCCGCAATGGTGCCTGAGCGTGGCGGTGGAAAACACACCCGTCGTCGACGCCGTGGCCGTGGCCGTGGCATCAACAAAACCCAATTTTTCGGGAGAAAGATGGGGCGAAGAACCCCATCCCGTTGGGGATTTCCCTCCACGCGCCGCATCAACCGACGCATGCTCTACCGCCCCCTCCGGCGGTGAAGCAACCACCAAATATGTACTTTATATATATGAAACGCGTAGAGTACATATTGATTATCTATCGAGCCAGCCCGCAAGGGCCCAAGGCGCCGAAAAACCAGAACCAGCGCCCCCCCCCCTCTCTATAAAACAAACACAAAAATATCTCCGTTTGGTATAGCGCCTGATTGCCGGAGATTTCCCCACAATGAGCGGCGAACCGATGCGAAAACGTCCCCGCGACGAACCCAACCCCAACCCCAACCCCGAACCAGACACCAACGCCCACGGGTTTTACGTGCGTGTCCCGGTTCAGGGGTCGCCGCCCGAAGACTCCCATCCAGGGGAGGCTCGTCGACGACAGGCCGAAACGCAGAACAATGTGACGAATTTTCCGACGAATTTTCCCACCCTCGGCTTGAAGGAAGAAATTGACCTCATCAACAAACCCTGTCACGGCGATACCAAGTTGATGACAATCTTAAAAGGAACCACCATGGACAATTTAACTGACGACCGGTTGGAATCCATCCTCGATGAGGTTGACGACGCCACCTTGGCAAACGAATTAAATACGGCGAATTACTCGGAAGATACCGCCCTGACCATTGCCTGCGCCAACAATTTGGCACGCGTGGTGGAACACCTCTTGGACCAAGGTGCCGATCCGCATGTCCAGAACCGATTGGGCCATACGCCGCTGTTTTTAGCATTTATGCATGTAGCCCCCGTGCAGTACCCGATGCCGATCGAAGTGCTCAAACGGTTGGAAGTGCCCGCCGCGAACCAGCACAAGCGGTGTGTGTTGTGGACTGCCACGCACGGATCCTGCGAGGCCTTCGAGTGCGGCAAAACGTACACACCGCAAACGAAACAGCTGATCGACACGGAAACGTCGGAGGGGGGAATTTTCTTTGTTGTGCCAAAAGGAATGAAAATTACGCGCTATGCGCTGCCCCCGGGGTACCTCTACTGCCATTATACTCCGGATCCCCAATGGGAACAACAAGCAGAAGAAAACCTGATTGAGGCGTTTGTAAAGGGGTTGGATACGCAAGGAAACTTTGATCCCAGGGAGGTGCTACATCAATTGGGGGAGAACATTGAGGGGATAAGAGGCATGGTGCGCACATTTGAACCGATTTTTCGCCAAGGACCAAAATCAAAGCATCACATTCCCAAGTTTTTTCGCAAACTGAAATTGTTGAGAACCTCAGATTCTTTCGCCGAAGTTGCCGGAGGCGCATTTGCCACTCCGACTGTGTTTCAGGAAAACGACTGGATATATGACAAATTCTTTGAATCCGACGCACCGGAAATGCTTCGCCAAAAAAAAGCGCAATTTGATGAGACGCAATTCTATTCAACCTTTTTATCGGCTGCACACCGATTGCCAATACAGCAAAACTTCATTATTCGGTTTTCCAACAACACCCCTTTGTTTGAAATGCCGATAAAAATCTTGTTTCCCAAGGGGCCGTTGGTGCCGAGCAGTTCGGTCGCCGGCGACCTTCGCACAAACCATTTGTCGCGTGGAGAAAAGCCGCCGTCCACGGCGCTGTCGGATGTGCTGCAGGAACTTCACCGCGACGGGTTCACAGACATCACGATAATTGACACCTCCTGTTTTAATTTTTCGAATACCGAATTTATGTCAATTGCCTGGCACCACGCCATGGAGAGCGTCGACAATTTCAAACAATTCACACCCGGCAACAAACTGGGCGGAGCAAGGCTGCGGAACCGGCGGCACCGCACGCGCAAACGCTGTGTGTCCCGCAGCCCCCAACCGGTGAACAGAGGATCGCAGCGACGGCGATGGCGACGACGACGACAGAGCGCTCGACAACACCCTTCGCACCGGAGACACCCTTCGCGCCGGAGACAGCGCGGCGCACCGGAAAGCAGCGGCCCAATGCGCATTTTTTAAAGGACGATTGACTGTCGTTGAAAAAATGCAACCCAACAAACGCCGTTTCACGTGGCAGCCCGCGGCGGCAAACAAACCGACCGGCCCTCTTCCTTCTCCTCCTTCTCCTTCTCCTTCTCCTTCGTCGGAATCGCAACCGCAATCCCAGGAGCGAGCAAGAGCGCCGCCGGCCGACCTCTCGCTTTCTTCCAAAGTCACCGCCCTTTTGAAGCAGCACCAGCGACGCACACCCGTTGCGGGTACTTCTGCTGCTGCTGCGTGTCCTCGTCCTCGCCCCACAATCAAATCGGTTGCTCCTGCAAAACTACCGGTGACCGCGGCACGCAGTGCGCCCTTCAAACGGGGTGCTTCTGGCGCTGCCGCTGCGGCAGGGTTGGAACCGCAACTGTCGTTTCCGCAAGACCTATCGACGTACGTGGGTCCCCGCGGATACACCGTGCCGAAAGAGGGCTTGGACGATGCACAAATCGCGGAACTGCGCCGGGTGTTGACCGTCCGTCCCGTGACAGGGGGTGCGGCCTTCGGCGCGGTGGACGCCGTCGAGTACCCCATCTACCGCGAAGCCCCGACGAAGTTGTTTCTGCCGCGGTTCTTCGGGGAACGGGCCTTCGGCCCGGCGAAGCGACTGGCCATTCCCCACGGCGATGACATCGCCCTCCACTTCCACGGCTCCCTGCGGCCCATCCAAACCCCCGTGGTGGCGGCCTACATGGCGGCCGTCAGCGGCCCCCACGGCGGCGGCGGCTTGCTCGAACTCCCCTGTGCTTTCGGCAAAACCGTCCTCTCGCTCAACATCATCGCCCAAGTGGCCAAGAAAACCCTCGTCATTGTCAACAAGGAGTTCCTGCTGAACCAGTGGATCGAACGCATCGGCCAGTTCCTGCCCACGGCCAAGGTGGGCCGCATCCAGGGCCCGGAAATCGACGTCGAGGGCAAAGACATCGTGCTGGGCATGTTGCAGTCGATTTCGATGAAGGACTACGACGCCCGCGTGTTCCAGAGCTTCGGCTTGACCATCATCGACGAGGTCCACCACATCTCCAGCGAAGTCTTTTCGCGTGCACTCTTCAAGATCGTTTCGAAGTACATGCTGGGGTTGTCCGCCACCATGGACCGCAAGGACGGCACGACCTACGTGTTCAAACAGTTTCTCGGTGACGTGGTCTTCAAGGGCGACCGGGAGGAGGGACACCACGTCGAAGTCCGCGCCATCCAATACGTGTCGCGCTGCCCCGTGTTCAACCTGGTGGAAACGGATTTCCGCGGCAACCCCAAGTACAGCACGATGATTGTCAAGTTGTGCGAACACACCGACCGCAGCGATTTCATTGTGCGTGTGGTCCGCGACCTCCTGGGCGAGCAACCGCGAGCCCAGATCATGGTGCTGGCCCACAACCGTTCGCTGTTGACCTACTTGCACGACGCCATCGAGAGGGCCGGCTTCGCCACCGTCGGCTACTACGTCGGTGGCATGAAAGAGGCCGCGCTGAAAGCCTCCGAGTCCAAACAGGTCGTGCTGGCCACCTACGCTATGGCCGCGGAAGCCCTGGACATCAAAACCCTCTCGACGCTGGTCATGGTGACGCCCAAAACGGACATTGTGCAGTCCGTGGGGCGCATTCTGCGGGAGAAACACGACAAACCGCTGGTGGTGGACATCGTGGACAAACACGACGTCTTCCAGAACCAGTGGGCCAAGCGCCGGCGGTACTACAAGAAGTGCGACTACACCATCAAACAAGTGAACAGCGAGGTCTATGCAGGATTCGACGCCGAACACATGGCGCGGCACTGGCGCGTCGTGTACGCAGCCGCCACGGGGGGCCAACGCTCCGCTGCATCGGCTGCCTGCGGCGACACCGGAAATGAGGACGACGTTGACGACGTTGACGATGACGACGAAGTGGGCGGGGACCTGGACCTCTGCGGCGCCGACGAGGAACCACCGGAAGCCAAAGCGCGACGACGCGCCACCGCCCAGTCCAAGAAATGTTATGTGCAAATGGATGGATTGATCGAAGAAGATGAAAACCCATGAATTTCTTGTGTTATTTGTGCATTCACCGAGTAATTTGTTTGGTTGTCGTAACTACAAAACCCGACTTCTTTCGTCGCACAGATGCGTTTGTGGTCCGTTTGTGATGGCGCCGACGCCGCATGCGGCGCGAGCGGCAACAACCACCTCTTCTCCCACCAAAGTACATATGGGGGTTCTGCGGCACAACCACTTCGTCGTACGGCTGCAGAGGGAACTTTCCGTCGACGCTTTCCGTTGCCTCGTCCCCCTCGCGTCGGACCCACAGGAGATCAAGAAACCCCTCGTATTGAATGACTTTCATGACGCCGTTGTCGTCGAATTCGAGGGGTTCCAACAGGCCATCGCCGCGGCCAGTGTGGGGGTCCACGACTTGAAACTGACGGATGGGGTCGTCGTCGGTCGGTTCATTCCACGAAAACAACCCGTACACGTGGCCACTGTGGCTGAAATTATGCAGAAACGTCGATTCAAAGTTCCTCTTTTCGTATTCTTTCACGAAAACCACATACGGTTTGCCGGGGTCCGTTGCCAACATGTACTTTGCGATTTCACGCAGGACTTCCGTCGCCTCTTGCAGTGTGTACCGCGCCACCACGTATTCCGTGCGTCCGTCAAACGAGGGATACCTCTGCTCTTTCGAGAGGTGGTGGTGGAGCAGCGCCAAGGTAAAAAAGATCGACTGTCCTTGGACCCGCAGGTTGCAATATTGCCCACGTTTTTCGTCTTTGTCAATGACGCCAAAGAATTCCAGGGTTTCTAATCCACAACCGAGCATTAAATGTCCCAACCGCTGTTGGCGGTGGTCGTCGAACGCGTTTTCGAGGTCTTCTTGCGTTTGAAACGTGTGGTCCATGGAAAGCACCAGCGGAACATACCGATGCGCGGGGTCGAAATGCACCCTGGCGAGAGGTACGTTGGGAACGCGGTACGACGTCGACGGCAAGCGGTCCTCTTTGACAAAAAAAACAACATTGACCGTCGCGGGGTCGATACGGCGAGATTGGCAGTCCGTTGCAATATAACTCAGGAAATCATTGTAAAAAATGAGGTTGGTTTTGTCGCACACGAGTCTGTTTTTTCCAATGTTTATGTTTTTCGTGATTTCGCAGGGCGTTCCTTTGCGCGGACGCTTCATCTGCAGAAAATACATGGCAGACATTTGCAAAAACTCCCTGTCGTCGTTGTCCAACTGAAAGAACACCGCCGGCGCATAGACCGTGGTATGTACCTTTCCGGGCACCGCGACTTTCCCGGGGACTTCCGGCAGGGACGGCACGCCCAACAGCAAGTCGCATTCGCTGTCGAAAAACGCATCGGGGTGGTGCTGAAACGGGAAAACTGAAAGTCCCTTGAATTTGATGGGCAGCTCGCGATGTTCCGAGAAGTGGCCGTATCCCGTGCACACGACCAAATACATGGATATCACGTTTTTTGGGGAAGCTGCCGCCGCCGTCGCGGCTGCGCGTTCTTCTGCGGCTTGCTCTTCCGATTGCGCCGTTAATTGATAAATGAAATCGAGTGGAGTGGCCGCACTGGGCGCATGTATGTCGGTTTCATCGGCGGGACTGTGGCCGCGTTTCATGTTCTGCTGAGGTCAATTGTATAACAACCAATGTCGGTCTTCGTCGACAAGGCAATATACTTTGCATTCAGATATTTGCAACGCAATTTCACATAAAGCTTCGGTTTCCGCTGCTTACTCACCGAAGGGAGTGGATGACAAACATTTTTACTGTATTACACAAATACAACAACCCATGCAAGGGCAATATATAATCACAAATACGCTTATATTCAGCGCGGCTTCTCTGGCCACAAAATACGTCAACGCGCGCCGCAAAGAAAAGGAATTTGACTACTGCGGCAGCGAAGCTGCCGAACGCAGGTGACCGAGGAAAAGGACACATGAATCACGCATTGCGAATCTACCGGACCGGTGCAGCAGGACGAACGTTGGCCGCCTGGGAGCTGTGCCGCCGCTCCTGTTCGCGACGGAACCCGTGGTTCGGGCGGTAGTACGGCTGCGCCGACGCATACTCCCGGTTCCGCCCCCCCTTCGCGCCGTCGAAGCGTGCAGATGCAGGATACTTCAACGACGGGTGAGGACGATGTGTTCCGTTCAAAGGGGACGACGCTACCAATTCCTGCAAGGTGACCACTGGAACCGCCGCCTCCTCCACGGGGATCCATTTCTTGTGTTTCGGGTTGAACACGCACCGAATGGCCAACTCCTTCGACAAATCCACGTATTTGTGGCAGTCCATGTTTTCGAAATCCGCCTCGTCGTCGCTGGCTTCCGCCAAATCGAGGTCGGCGTTCTCGCGGATGCGCCGGAACAAGCCGTTCATGAACTGGCTGGTGCGCAACGTCTGGATACCCGCCAGGCCGCAGTACACGTCGTTGGCTGCAAACAAATGGTACAAATCCAGCTGGGGGTCCGCTCGTACCCGAAACACGGCACTCGTCCGAAACGCCGGTTTCCGGAAATCAAACACCGGCAGAGGAGTCGACAAAGACGGCAACGGCAACGGCAATGCCCCCGGGGTCGCCGGCGCGTCTTCCGGTTGCGTGTCCGTATGCACCGGAAGCGCATGCACCGAGAGCGTCCCCCGCTTGGGCACCGGCACATTCAAGTACGGCGACAGGTGGGCGATGTCGCGGTACTGCACGTGGTGGACGGCGTAGCCCACGTCCTCTGCCCAACGCGCCGGCACCTGGTGCGACAGCTCCTCACCGGCCACCGCCAACCACATGACGGGCAACGCCGTGTGCGGGGTGGTGGCCTGCACATACTCCTTCAGCAACCCCATGCGGTGGCCGAAGGCCACTTTCGCTAAAGACGTCCCGCAGAAATAATACATGTCCTCCGCCACGAAACACCGACGCGCCAGCGCCCCGCCGTCCACCAGCGTGCCGTAGACCAAGGTGCCGTAGGCGAAGGCGGCCGGGCACGGCCCCATGTCGTCCAGCCGTTCCGCGCTCACCGGCCGCTTCTCCTTGTTTAACCCAATCACGTAACACACCGGCGTGTCGGGCACCTCGTACGTGTGCCACAGCAGGTGCTTCCGTCCCAAAGGCACCGCCACGGCCACCGACGCCTGCGACAGCGGAACTTTCTTATGCGAAACCGTTTCATAGGAAAGTTCAAAGGGGGGAAGACGCGACAACGCCGCGCTGTGGGGGCCGCCCGACGCAGCCAACTTCGCCGATGCACCGGATAGAGTAGGATTTGACGGGGACGCGCGGGGATGGCTGTGGCTGTGGCTATGGCTATGGCTGTGGCTGTAGCGGTGGTTTTGAAAGCCCGACCTGCCGGGTCGACCGCGGGGCGGAAAGGAAGGTCGCATAAGCACAAAATGAATTTGGAAATGAGCCGTGCGTTGTTCCCGCCCGTATCTGTTTTTGTCACGAAATAGAAGAAATGACAAAAACACCCGAAATTAAAATCTGACGCACCTCTCGGCGCTTCGCTCACGCCGTTGCATTTTGTCTGGCCGCCATCACGCCTTTTAACGCATGGGGATACGCACGTCGCCGTCGACTGGGCGAACGGTGTTGCGGGTGAAGAACATGGTTTGGCGGAGGCTGGTCAAGGGAGGAGTGTACTTCAACACAAGAGAGGACGCCGAACTGCGGCCGACGATGTAGGGAAGACCCGCTTTCTTGGATCCGCCGCCTTGGTTTTGGTTGACCAAACTGGCCACCGATGCAGTACGCTTGGTTGTTGACAACACCATTTTTTTTGGTTCAGGAAAAAGAGTTTGTGTATAGTTTTGTAGGAAGAAAAAAATTAGGCCCTCGATATATACTTCACGGCGACAAAAGTTTTGTGTATTGGAGAAAACAAACAGAGAGAGAGAGGAGACCATCCATCTCTGCGACCTGTCCTGCCTTCGGTGGGTCTTTTTCACAAAAAACAAACATAAAAACACCGAATTCAACTAAAGGTTGGCGGAAACGACCACAACTTTATTGCGCTTACCCAGCCAACCCACCCCCAACCCAGCCCAGCCCAACCCAGCCGACCTACGATGGACATCGCGGCCGCCGCGCTTCCGTCACGTTCGCGTTTGCACGTGGCCTCCGCCGAAACTTCGGATTCCGAAGAATCCGTCACCGAAACGCAGGGCGACAGCCACAAACGCCGCCGGATTTACCCTGCTTCTTCCGCCGGTGCAACGCCCAGTGCGAGCAGCAGCAGCGCTGCCGACGACGACATCCGCGTGGTGCGCGCCCCCAACGGCCTCGAAACCTACGTGTTCGATCCCTACAACCCGCTAAATGTGGAAATCACGCAGGCCGATGTCGAAGGCCTCTTGCGGTCCTACGGCATCCCGATTTCCGTGTTCAACATGCAGTTGTACCGCCGCGCCTTCATCCACAAATCGTATTTGCGGAGACCGCAATTGGAAAACGAAGCCAACGGCATCGTGATCGCCGCTAAACCCGACAACTGCCTGCCGCTCCACACCAAGTCCAACGAACGCCTCGAGTTTGTCGGCGACGGCGTCCTCGAGTGCGTGACGAAATTCTATCTGTACCAACGGTTTTCGAAGGCGCAGGAAGGGTTCATGACCGAGAAAAAGATCGAACTCGTCAAGAACGAAAGCATCGGCCGCATCGCCTTCGAAATGGGGTTGCACAAATGGTTCGTGCTGTCAAAACACGCCGAAGACAAACAAACGCGGACCAACCTCAAGAAACTCGGATGTTTGTTCGAAGCCTTCGTCGGCGCCATCTTCCTCGATTTCAACCGCATCCAGGTCCACGACGAAGACAAATGGTTCGACGAACAGTTCAAATGCGGCCCCGGCTTCCAAATGGCGCAACTCTTCATCGAGGCCGTCTTTGAACGCCACGTCGATTGGACCAACCTCGTCAACAACGACAACAACTTCAAAAACATTCTGCAAGTCATCATCCAGAAAGAGTACAAGGTGACCCCCCACCATTTGGAAATCCGGCCCTACCAATCCGACAGCGGCTACCAAATGGGGGTGTTTTTGTGCCTCGGCCAACCCATCCACGAAGCCCAAAAGACCCCCCTGCATTTGGTTCCTGTATTTGGAAAAGATTTCTGCAGTCACGCCGACGTGCACGCCCACATGTCGGTCCACCACAAGGTCTTTGTGTTTTTGGGGGAGGGCACCCACCGCATCAAAAAGAAGGCCGAACAGATCGCCTGCGAAATGGCCATCCAGCGATTGAAGGAACCGCCCGCCGGAAGTGCGCCCTCGGCTCGGTCGTAGGATTTTTGTGCGTACATACTATAATGCGTTTGTCGATGACTCCCCCCGACATCCTCTGTCTGCTGTAACTAATTTTATTTAAACGTATTGCGTTGGTACCAACCAACCCCGCCCACCATCCTATTCACCATTCACTGTTTTCTTTTTCTTTGCCGTGATGACCGATGCTTTTCCCGGCTCCATTGCGCTTACGCACACCGATATCCAGCAGCACTATTTAGATAGAATGGAACAGCGCCCCGTGCCGCAAACGAAACACGGGGTGCAGCCCACCCGGATGCGCCAACAGGGGGCCTTGCGCACCGCGCCGCTGCCCATAATCGACAAACGCGGCAAAATCCAAGTCGCCACACGGCGCGACGCCGTCCGCAAATTACACAAATTGTTGGGACAAGTCACCACCAACGCTGCATCCACCTCGACCTCCTCTCCCCGCTTGGACCCCTGGTCCTCCACACTTCTCGTGGATGCCTACGGTGCCGACGCCGACGCCGACACAGAAGGAGACACAGATACAGAGGGAGAGGACAGCAACAACAAACGCACATATACACAGGCACCCGACCGACCCAACAGCGCATCGCCCTACCACCTCTCGCTGGATTCCCTGCAACCTGTACCCGAACGACCTGCCGCCGAGGAGGATCCGCAAACAACCGCACATCCGCCGGAGTCCAACTCCGACGACGACGACGACGACCTCTTTCAGCCCGCCGTCACGCCCGTGGACCCCCCGGTTCACTCTCCTTCATCAACCCCTTCCGCACCCAGCTCCGGGTCTCCGCCAGAAGACAACGAACAAACCATCGCGCCGGCCCCGACCACCGGCGGAAACGGCTCGCAACGGCCCCTGCAACTCTCCACTTACTACCTCGACCACCAAAAAGTATACGCCAACGACCTCTCTGCGCTGTTCCGCGCTTCCGACGAACACGAACAAGGAGAGGACGACGCCGCCGCCGAACACCTTTTGCGCTTGCATGAAACCCTGGTGCAACAGTACCTCGGACTTCTGGCCCCCTACCGCGGCGTCTTCTTGCTGCACGAACTCGGTCCCAACGTCGCCTGCGCTTCCATCGCCGTCGCCGAAGCCGTCAAATCCGACGGCCGCATCGTGGTGCTGCTGACTGCAGCGAACAAACCGGCCTTCCTCCGCTACCTCACCCAGTTCGGCAACCACCTCTACCGCCGACGCCACGCCTGGGATTTCGTGTCCACCGACGGCGCCCCGGAACGCATCCGCCAACTGGCCAGTGCGCTGGCACTGTCGGAGGACACCGTCAAAGAGCAAGGAGGCGCGTGGCTGGTCAACACGTCGCGCAAAGAACCCAATTACTCCTTGGTGAACGACGACCACCGAGAGGAGATTGACCGCCAACTCGACGATCTCCTCAAGCACAAATACGCGGTGGTTGCCTACGACAACGCCGACGAATGGCGCACCTTCCTGCAGACCTCCGAAGGAACCCCCCGTGCACCCAACCCCTTCGATCATTCCGTGGTGCTCGTGGATGACTGCAGCCGGTTCATCGATTGCTTGGTGCTCACCCCAGAGAGAGGCGCCTCCCCTGTTCCCCGGGAGGTGTACGGGTGGTTGCAGTCCGCCGAAGACACGCGCGTGGTCCTGATGACGTCGCAGCGGCTGTTGCTTGCCCGGTCCCCGCACGAAATGGGGGTGGCCATCAATGTGCTGAGAGGATACGTCCACACCTGGAAATTTGTGGTTACCTTGAGCTCCACCTCTCCTTCTTCCTCGGAAAACGTGGAAACACTCCTGCAATCCAGTGCGTTTGCAGCGTTCGATTGGGTCCACTACGAAGACAACGTCCTCACCATCACCCGCAACCCCTGGGGATTTGTGCAACCCGCCCAACTGACCGGAGGCAGCCGTCCGTCCAAGAAAACCCCCCACCAAAAGCCGACCCCCAAAGCCAACACGCAACGCCGATCACGCCGCGGAAAAAAAGCGGTGGCCAAAGGAGGCACCCGCAAACGCTCGTGGCCTCTCGACGAGCGGTCGAAACCCACGGACACTCCTGCAGAGGAAACGGGGTCGCCGGCCCTCCGACTGAACGAACAAGGAGACGTTGCATTGTCCTCGGATTTTCAGTCGCTGGTGCAACAGCTGCTGGAAACCCACGGGTTTGTGGTGGACGCCGCCAAAACCGAACTGACGTACCAGAAGTTTGTGACCGACGACGCTGCGGAATTCGAAGAGAAGTTTGCAGAGAATGATCGCGACAACGACTTCCTCCGGAAACGGCTGCTGGGCCTCGTACATGTGATGGAAATCGGCGAAGGAACAGAAGGGGAGGGGGTGTTGCCGTCAGTAGTGGTCGACGACGACACTGCCGGAACCGCCGCGCCCTATTCTCGCTTTCATATTGAAAAAATCCCTCTCACCAAACACCAGCTGGCCGAAATGGACCGTCTCGACGACGACGACGACGAGGACAACAACCGCCCCTCTACGCAACGTCGCAAGGAAGAACAAGCCATCGGCAACTTTTCCTTCCCCTCGGAAATTTCCCGACCTCCTCTCGTCTTCGTGGATCCCCAACCCGTCTTCGACGGCGATGTCGCCCCCTCCTCTGTCCCTTCCGCGTCGCCGCCAACCCAAACGGACGTTGAGCACGACGTGGCGGACGACAGCGGAGAAGACCATGTCATGTTGGTCGCCGCCCGGTTGCAGCAGAGCACGGACACGTCCCCCGAAGACAACGCACCGAAAACAGAACAGGAAGCCGAAACAGAAGCCGAAACAGAACCCGAAACAGAGGTTTCCCAACCAACGGAGGAGGACGCAACCAACAAGAAGGAACCCCTCTCCGTCGAAGCCGCCGCACAACAACTGTCCGAAATTCCCGACCGCTATTTCAGTCCCGACGCCCTGCATACTATCTACAGTCCCAAGTTGGCGCGATTGCTCGAGCACATCGTGCAACCCGAACACCCCGGTTTGCACCTGGTGCACAGTGCGTTCGGTCAGCTCGAGGGCGCCGGCATCGTCCGGTTGGTTTTGCTGGCCAACGGCTTCCGGGAACTCAAAGTATCCAAACAAGGAGAGGACTGGGTCCTGCAACACGAAGGTATGGGCATTCCGCATTTTGTGCAATGCACAGGCTCAGAAACGGCGGAAGAACGCGCGGTACTCGTCAACATCTTCAATTCTGCTTGGGACCTGCTGCCAGCGTCGCTGCTGCAGTCGTTGGCGAAAATTCACCGCGACAACGTGGAGGGCGCGGTGGCGCGGGTGCTGGTGACGACGCCCGCCGTGGTGGCGGCCGAAGGCCGCACCTTCGACCACGTGCGCTTTGTGCATTTGCTGGAACCCGCCGACAACGTCGCCGCCATGGAGAGGGTGGTGGCCAGTGTATGCCACGCCTTCAGCCACCGGCGGCTGCCCTCCCCCGATTGGCGCACCGTCCAAGTCTTTCTGTATGTGTCTGTCTTCCCCGAAGGAGATCCCCAAGCAGAAAATAGAGAGGTAGAAGGCGTTCTCTCCACGGCGGACCAATCCATGTGGAAGCAAGCGCTCACACGCTACGAGCAAGTGGATTTGCCCCTGCGGACCCAGGTTGTGCAGTCCGCCATGACTTGACCTCTCTTTGTGTTCTGCAAAAAAGTGGTTTTTGAAGAGTCGTTGCAGAAATCACAACCCCCCAAGGCCCTCCGGGGTGGATGGTTTTCTGCGGAGACGGTTTCCACCCGAGTTTGTTTTTACTGTTATTGAGAGGTTATTGTAACACTCCCATAACCTCTCAATGTAATCTGCAAAAAAGTGGTTTTTGAAGAGTCGTTGCAGAAATCACAACCCTCCCAGGCCCTCCGGGGTGGATGGTTTTCTGCGGAGACGGTTTCCACCCGAGTTTGGTTTTACTAATAATGAGAGGGTGTTGTTACATCGCCATCACCTCTCCATGTAATCCAAAAAAAGTGGTTTTGGAAGAGTCGTTGCAGAAATCACACCCCTCCCAGGCCCTCCGGGGTGGATGGTTTTCTGCAAAGATGGTTTCCACCAGAGTTTGTTTTTACTAATAATGAGAGGTTATTGTCACATCACGATATCCTCTCCATGTGTTCTACAAAAGAGTACTTTGCGAACAGTGGCTGCAGAAATCACAATTCACCAAGCTGTTTACGTTAGCAGTACAACACACCATCACGTAAATACATTTCGTAACGCCATTCCTTTGTGCTTCGGGGACCTTGTGTGCTTTTCCATTGGCGGAATTCGGCGGAAGACAATTCTTGACGCATTTGCTCTTCGTATTCGCGCTGCTCGTCGTACCACTCTTGCGCTTCCTTGATGAAGGCCTGCTGGGTGTTCCACCTCTCTTTTTCTTTTTCATTTTCTTTTTCGTGTATATCTTCGTGGTGGTGGTCGTGCTCGTGCTCGTGCTCGTGCTCGCGGTAGTGGCCGTCGTCGGATTCTGCTTGCAGCCAGTCGTTGGAATCGCGGTTGTTGGAATCCGGGACACTGGGGACCGGGGAATTCGCGACCGTTGTGTCTGGTTCTTCCGACGCTAACCCGTGGGGAAGAATGTATGTTTCCCACACCATGTCGTTGTCAATGTGGAAGCAAATGTTGTCGGGGTAGACGCACTCCTCGGCGAAGTAGTGGGCGCGATGCGTCAGGTGATGCACCCGCGACACTTGCAATCGGAAGCCGTCGCCGCAGCTGGCGATGCCGGCCACGGTGATGTTCCGATCTGCGTTCAGGCGTTCTTCAAACGCGTACGCGTCGTAGTGATTGTGCCACACAATCCGCATTTCCATACGCAGGAAACTGTGGAACAAAAACGGCACGACGATCCATTCGACTTTGCCGTAGCGGCTCAGTTGGCGCGTGGTTTCGTGGAAGACATCGCATCGCTTAAGGAAGCCTTCGGGGCACAAGCTGGTGAATCTGCAGGAAATAAGCGACGAGGCCATTGAGGAAAGAGAGACTGGAGACGATGGGGTTGGGATTAAACAATGGAGACTGCGTCGGCGCTTTGAGGGGTCCCTCTCTTTTTTTGTTTCTTTCTTTATGGATAGACATGGGTTTCGATAAAGAAAGCAGGAAAGAAATGCACACAGATTATATCAAATTATAGAGAACGGATTCCACTGATGCATTGCGGTACATTTTCGGGGGGGTGTCTGCATTTTCTCTGTCCACGGTGATACCAAACAGGGGCCGCCCGCCGAAGATATTGGGTCGGGCGTCGTTTTCGTCAGGCTCCGGCGCGTCCCCCAAAGCGAATCTTCCGTCGTACTCCACGTAGGTAAGCACGGACCGGCGAGAGTTCTCCAACAAGTTTTTGTTTTCGGGATTGCCGAGACGAAGCCGCCATTGCTCCGAAGTGGAGAGGGTGAAGACCGACTCGTGTTCATGGAATAACAAGTCCATGGTTTCTGAAGACAAATCGGATGTGGGGGGTGCTGGCAGGAAGCACTCCACAAACCACTGTACGGAGCGTTCTCCCGGATTGACGTGCTCCAAGGCGTATTGCACCTCGAGTACGCCCAACGGTTTTAAGCCCAACTGATCGCGGACGAACCTTGCCAGCACCGTTGGTGTCAGGTGCTGGAAGCCGTTGTACCATCCGTATGATGAATCAAACAGAGAGGGATCGGTGGGCACGCGGCGAAGCTCCAGGCAGCACATTGTGCCGGCCGGAAATGGCCTGCCGCCGCTGGCATCCACCACGACGGAGCTTGCATCCACCACGACGGAGCTTGCATCGCAAACAGAAAGAGAGGACGGATAATAGGGGGCACTGTGGAAATCCATCCAAGGAAATGCCTCTCCGTTTCGACTGGGCAGGCACCACGGTTTGAATTCGATGGACGTGGCGATGTCGTCGACATTGCGCGTGATGAGCAGGGCGCCCTGGGGACTCTGCAAATAAGTCCGAAAACTGCGTGCATTGGGCGTGTTTTTCCATTCCACTGAAACGATGAACCCAATGAAGTTGACGTGCACATGGACCTCCTGCATCGGACCCACTTCGCAAATGTCGAACAGGGCGGCCGTCAAAGTGGAAATGCAGCCGTCCTCGATGTCGTTGCGGTTGTATTTGATGGCGAGGTGTGTGGGCGGATTCCGCACAAGATCCGGCGCAGCCCCCGACGACCGAGAAGGAAAACGAGTTGCCCAAAATGTGGTCATGGGAACAGACAAGGAAGTCGATTAAAATGCAGCTACATCTCCTTGCAGCTTTTATCTTTATGTGGTTCGTCCCCTCTCGGTGGTTTGTTCACCCACCCTTGCATATTCCAGATGTAAGTTCCACAATTAGTGGTTTGTGCGAATGAATGGCGTGGAGTGCTGGACGACGCAGTCATTTTTCAACCAACCTGCCAAGGACGCCATGGCGCCGCACGTGCCGATTTACCAAGAATTCGTGGGATTGCGCATGGTCTACGTCGTTAATACCGACGTGGTGCCGTCCCATCATCGCTTCTTTGCAACGGTCGAATCGACGGCGTCGCTGTACAACCGCGCAGCGAATTTCTATTTGCAGGGATTGATCGAGCACGCGCGCTACGGCGAGGAGTGTTCCGTGGACCGTCTGCGTCTATTCCATAGCAAAATGGTGGAGCATTTGCAGCGAGGATGGAACCAACTGCACAGTTTGCCGGGTGTGGAGGCCTTTTATCGCGGGGGGCGCATCGTGGGCTTGGTGAAAACCGAGGAAGACATCGTGGATTCGGCGAAATACATGTTTCGACGGATGGAACAGGAGAATCCCCACTGGTTTGCACGGCGCACGCCGGAATGGTACGGCAAACAGGCAGAATTGGAGGCAGTTCGCGCTGCCAACGCGGCGTTCGAAGAGAAGTGTCGCACGCAGGCGCGGGTGTCGTATTTGGTACCGCGAAAAGACGTCGTGGAACGCTTTCGCCGACTGCGCGAAGAGATGGAAGCCGAATCTGCCGCTGATTTCCGGCCGGCGCAAACAGAGGACAAAAAAGCGGCAGAAGAATTGTCCGCTTGAAGACAGTCCATCGATGTGTGTGTTTTGTGGATTGGCCAAGACATTTTGTGTGCTTGTAATATAAAGCTCTTTAAGTTCCCTGCATTCAATGTTGTTTCTTACCTACAGCCCGGCATTCATTGGGGTGGCACCTGTGCAGTCGCCCTATCCCTTCGCGCCCACCCGCGCGCCGCCCCGCTCCGGCACGTCGCCGTCCATATTCACCAACAACGCCCTGGTGTTTTACAAAGCCGGTTCCTCGGGCGCCCGCACTCTTGGCAACGGCGTCGCCAACGGCCGCGTCATCGCCCGTCGCACGTAACCACCCCCTGCAAATGTCTGTCCCCACCCATTCTCCTCCCCTCCCTCTCTCTACCGCACCCAAAAAGAGATAAAGAAGTCAAATATTTAGAATGTATTCGGTTTTTTTTCCAGGATTCAGTGATTTCGCGTTTTGTGCAACCCATGTCGACGCACCACGCCGCCGCCGCCACCACTCGCCGCCGCCGCGGCAAATCCCACTCCACGGACCAAGACAACCTCCTGCTCAACGACCTCATGCAATTTTTCGAGTCCGCCGAGCACATGGAAAAATTCAAACAGGTCATCGACGGTCGGTCGCGCGTTTCCTTGCGCATCATCTACTGGTTTGTCACCAACTACGCCAAACAGTACGAAACGCAGTACCCCGTCCAAATGCGCACCGGCATCCTCAAAGACCTTGTCGAAGAGTGCACCTTCAAGGTCTACCACCGCTACAAATTAAAACTGAAATCGTATTCGAGCAAACGGTTCGATTCGTTCTGCCGCGGCGACCGCATTTACGTTGCCAACGGCGCCGAGGCCGACACAAACAAAGGGACCCACGCGGACGTTGCCCACGCAGACACCAGCGAAATCGAAACCACCATCGGCCAATTGAACTTTTTCAAATGGTGCATCGAAAACAACGTCCTCGAGTACATCGAGGCCCATTACGACGACATCGAGCGCGACATGAACGCCCGCAACAGCGCCTCCCGTCGTCGTGGGATGGAAACGTCCGAGAACCCCACCCAGAAACAGGAGGAAGTCGCTTCTGCGACTGCGACTGCTTCTGCGACTGCATCCGCCACCCCCAAAAAACGCAAGCCGCGGCAAGAATTGAGCGTGGTGGCCTCCAAATGCATACGACGCGAACATGTCCACATCACTGTAAAATTCGACAATTGACCGCCACCACCCCATTTGCCAACAAACAGAGAGGGTCCCCTCCACAACCAAAAACAGTGAAATTCTCACCAGTTGTGGATTTCTGTCGCGCGTGTCTAATTTCCAACTGTCATATTTTTTTCCGGTGTGGACCGAAACTCCTTTTTCCGACCCTTCAAAAAAACGCATATAAACAGTTCCCTTGGACGATTTCTTAGATCTCTTGTTTGTTTTGGTATATTGTGCAATTTCCATGGCTCCACGCATCGCATCCATCGAAGGCAACATCGGGGCCGGCAAATCGTCGCTCTTGGACTTTGTGCGTCGCGAATTGGCTTTGCAACAAACGCAGGACGGCGCGTCCACCTCGCCGCGTGTGGTGTTTATGCAGGAACCGGTCGATCTCTGGGAAACCGTGAAGGACTCGGTCACTGGCGAAACCATATTGTCGAAATTTTACCGCGATCCCGCCACGTATGCGTTTCCGTTTCAAGTGATGGCGTACACGTCCCGTTTGGCCGCCTTTCAACGCGTTGTGGCCGAACACCCCGACTGCGACTGGATTGTCTGCGAACGGTCGCTCGACGCCGACCGCCACATTTTTGCGAAAATGTTGAGCGACGACCACCAGATTGACGAGGTCATGTTTCGTGTCTACATGATGCTCTATGAAAACACGGCCCACGCTTTTCCCGTGAATGTGGCGTTTTATCTCGATGCGGACCCGGCGACCTGTTTGCGGCGCATCGAACGGCGTGCGCGCCCCGGCGAAGCCCAGATTTCGCTGGATTATTTGGCCAAATGCAAGGAATACCACGACCGCTGGATGGGGGACTTGGAACTGCGGCAGTGGGCTTCTACCTCCGCAGATGCATTTGCTGCTGCTGCTGCCACCCGCACCGAAGTCATTCGCCTGGACGGCAACCAAGAAGTCGATTACCGCGGTGTTAACGCCTCGTCGGTGGCCGTCGCACAGCAATGGACGCAGACCATTGTCGACCGGTTGACGAGCCCAGTGACGGCAGCCACGGCACAGCACAACGGTGTAGCCGCGAGCCCATAGTGTTGTTTGTATTTGTATTTGCATTTGTATTTGTTTTGTGTAATCTTAAATCACTTGCACAAAACAAAAAAAGGTTCTCAGGTTACGCAAACACCATGAATCGCAACTCCAGGAGTTGCTGAATCAACGAATCCACGGACACGCCGCCCTCGTACCGTTTGGCCGGGTACATTTCGGGTGGGTAAAAGTGCGCCAGGTTCGTGTCGTCGTCGAGCTTGACCCAGTCCGACCGGTCCTCGTCGAAGACGTAGAGCTCAATTTGGGCCGCCACACCCCCCGCGGTGGGGTCGCGCATCATCAAATACTGCATGCCCGGACGCTTGGCCGACACTTCCGTAAACACCCACGGACCCGTTTTGGCGTTGGCCTTTGTGGTGGTGAACGACTTGATCGGTGGACCGGTGTAGATGCCATGAACCAAATCTTGCCACGCCACGAATGCGTCTTCGGCATGCTCCGGCACCATGCCGTGGCCGGTGGCCGTGGCCGTGCCCGAGCCCGTGCCCGAGGCCGTCGGCGCCCCCGTCATCGCTTGCAATTTGGACTGTGTGATCGACTGGTTCAGCTGCTTGTACCTCTTTTTGAAGTCGTTCTCCGAAGTCATTACCTGGTCCTGGAGTTTTACGATTTCACTGTTCTTCTGATCCACCTGCAAATCCAATTTTTCCACTTCGCTCACTTCCACGTTCAGCAACCGGAAGAGCTCGCTTTGCGTACCAATCAAATCGTGGATGGACGTCGCGGTTTTTTGCAGGTACTTGTCGGGCACGCTTTTGTTGGTCAGCGCCATCACGCGCTGCATCTGCGGCAACAACAAGTCGTGGACGCTGAGTTGCAGCGCCTTGGCCAGTTTGAACGCATTCCACTGGATGGTGTCGACCATTTGGTTGAGGTCGGTGGGCGCAGTGCGCACGGGGCCACCCAACTGCTCGTGCGCCTCTGCCAACGTGCGGTGCATCCACGGCACATCCTTTTCGATTTTCTCCGTCAATTCCAGCAACATCTGCATCAGCCCCGGGATATCTGTGGGAATGACCACCGGTGCTTTGGCTGGTGGCGGCGGGTTGTTTGCGGCGGCGGCGGAGGCGGACGGAGCATTCCTCAACGCTGTTTGGCGCGCAACCCGGACGTTAGGTGGGTCGTCGTCGGGGTCGAAGCCCAAGCAATCACCTTCCGGATCCATGCCCAAACAGACAACTGCCGTGGCGGCAGGTGGTGCAGTGGACGCCGCCGGTGGCGGGACATCCGAACCCAAGCAAACCGGGGTCTGGGGGGCCTGCGCAACCGGCTGCCCATCCATTCCCAAACAGGCTACGGGATGGACTCCTCCCTGTTGGACGGCCGTTGTGTTCGTTTTGCCGTTCCAAGGATCGTCTTCCGCTTCGTAGTCGCTGGCTTCGTAGTCGCTGGCTTCGTCCGAGGTGCATCCGTCCAAGTCGCTGTTAGTGCTCGTTCCGCCGCCTCTCCGAATGGTTTTTACCGGAGCCATCTGTTCCTCCAGCGGCAGCATACGTTTCACGATATCCGTTAACCTCTGGGTCATGTCTTGCGTCATTTGTTGTTGTGATGTATTGGCAGCATTCAGTTGTTGCACAACGGCATCATGCGTGGCCTGTGGGACACTTCCGGGCGCTTGGACCGGCCGCTGCGACAATTGTGTATTAAGAAGGGTAATATCTTGATCTTTTGATTGGATCTCTTGATTTTTTGATTGGATCTCTTGATTTTTTGATTGAATTTCTTGATCTTTTGATTGAATTTCTTGATCTTTTGATTGGATCTCATTGTTCTTTTGTAACATTTCTGCAACAAAGCTCCTATGGAACAAATTGAGCTTCGCCGTCAAATTGGAAAATTCTTGCGCAATGGACGCGCCTTTTCCAACATCTATGAAATTTGGCACAATTAAACCATTACGGAAGTCAAACATTTCATCTATAATTTCTCCAATTTTCTTGGGAAGATCCGTTACGACAATGTCAAGAATGTGTGCTGTGCCGTAATCCAACGGAACACCGGTACCTGTGGTATCAGGTTGCAATACTGTGCCAATTTGATTGCCGAGTGTTTGCAAATAGTTACGGAAGTTCGAAATGGTCGTCTTTAAGTTGTTAATTTGATTGTCCATTTTTTGGCACAACTGTGTGTCAGCGTAATCGTTGAGGACGCCCTCATTTAAAACAATGTCACCATATTTCTCGCCAAAATCGTTGGTGATTACATCATACATTGCGGCCACGCCTTTCCTTAAAAATTTCCGTAGTTCGTTGTTTTCATTTGAGATTTCGTTGACAGTTTCGTCCTTTTGATCCAGTTTATTCTGGAGGGCTTCCATGATGTCTGCCCACGGAAGGACGTTGGGTGTTTCCACCGAAGTAGGCGACGCATTCAAGTTCAAATTGTCAGTTGCTGCGGGTTGTGGGGGGTATTGTTTACTGTATTCGGCTCGGACCTCTCCATTGTGTTTGGTTACCAAATCGCGGAGAATAACCAGGCTGTCACGTAATCCATTCAACAAATCGTCTTGGTTTTCAATCCTTGCGGCATCGTCGTCGTCGTCTTGCCCGATAATATTCACCGTTGGCAAATTCTGAGTTGGATCAATCATGTTGATAAATTCATTTGTTTGTAAGCGGGCGTTGTTGACCGCATTCATGGCCTTTACAGCGGTTGTTTTTGCGGCGGTTTCGTAAATCTGGAACATCAACTCCAGTTCCTCGTGGGCCGTTCGCAGTTGGTCGATGGTGGCCTCTTGTTCCAAAATTTGGAGTGCTTTTTGGGAGAGCTCTTCGTTTACGGCAGTGATATCGCGAATAAGTGATCCACGGTCGTTTTCAAGATGATCATTTTGATGTAATAATTGCGCGACGCTACTTTTCTGCACATTGGTGTCCAATTCCAATAGACGGTTTTGTTTTATTTTTGCGGCCAATTCGTCTGTAATTTTGTCAAATTCTTCATTTTGTCTTTTCCACAATTCCTTTATGTTTCCGTTCACCTTTCTCAAATTTTCCTTCAGTGTTTGAATCGTCTCTCCTTGCTCTTCTATTTTTCTTGTTGCATCAGATATATCTTTACTGAATTGCACATAACGTCTTTCAAAGTCGGCTTTTGCTTCCTGCAAACTCTGTTGGATTTCCTCTCTATTCACATCGGCGGTTTCTTTTTCCCCAAAGCATTTTTCCAGCAAACTGGTGAGGTCACGTAACTGTTCTTGGTAAGCCTGGTAGTCCCGGGTACCCGATTCATGCATTTGTTTTATCATTGCTGCGAGTTCCCGATTTTGTGATTGCAAATTGGAGTTGACATTTTCGAATTGCGCCATATTGGTATTCAATTGATTCAATGCAGTTTTGGCTTCATCAAACGAAGATTTCGCTGCCGTCATGGCTTTTTTAAGGAGTACAATTTCCAAATTCTTTGTAAAAATAACGCTGTTCAAATGGTTCCGTTCTTCTGCCCACATACCGTAGGTGTGTTCGCTTCGGCTGATTTCGGCGTCGAGCGCCAAGGAAACGGCCTCGCGGATGTCCGCGTCGCGGTTGTGGAGGAGGTCGGCGTTTTGCATTCGGGTTGTCTCCAAAAGATCCCGTGCAGCTGTGAGAATTCGGTCTTGTTCTTCGGCGAGATTTTGTAACTGCCGGATTTTCGTGGAGTATTCCCCCAATTTTAATTCAAAATCGGTTGCCAACGACTTCATTTCTTTTTCTACTTCCTGCATTCTTCGTTTGGATTCCTCATCCAATGTTTGAATTGTTTGTAATGCTTTGTTGTACTCGGGCATAAAGGTCTCCATTAGGTATTTTCGTAAATTAAAGAAATCAAGCATAAGCTCTTTGTTTTCATTTTCTAAATTGTGAATGGATGTTTCCATTTTGTTCCTTTCTTTCAAAGATTCCTTCAGTGTATCTCCTACGGACTCCAAGGCTTTGTTATGAGCTGCCTGCAAATCTAACAGCTCGTTTTGGTGACGTTTCCTCATTTTCGCAATTTCGTCCGCGTGTTTCTGTTTTTCTGTAACGGTTTCCTTTCCTATTTCATCCAATTTCTTATTGAAGTCCCCCACTGTTTGATTGAGGACTTTTTGAAATTCAACTTTTTGTCCTGTATTTTGTTCTATTAATTCTTTTATTTGTTGTTGCGCATCCTGTTGGGTCTTTTCCAGCACACGGATTTGGTCATTCAGTCGGTTAACTTCGTCGGCAGTGTTCCGTTCCAACAATTCCATTGCCGCATCTTTTTCACGAATTTGGTTTTGCAATGAGGCAATTTCAGATTCCAATGTGCGTGTTTTTTCCGCGGCCAATTCGGCATTTTCGTTTGATATTTTTTGCAGGTCGCGAAGTTCTTGTTCTTTTTGCTGAAGTTGTTCGACGAGTGTATTTTTCTCAGCTTGGAGTGCCCCAATTTGTTTGTCTGTTTCCTCTTTGGTGTTTATTATACGCAACCGCAATTCGTCTATCTCATTGTACGCGTTGTTGCGTTCCTCAGTAAGATTTTTTATTTGGGTTTCGGCTTCTTTCATTTTCTTTTCGGTTGCCACGCCAATTTGTGTTTGGAGTTTCTCGATTTCTATCAACAAGGACTCCTTTTCGGGCAACCATAAAGAGAAATCTGCGTCGTGACGCTCAATCTCATGCGAAAGCACCACGGACAAGGCGCCGCGTACGTCGGCGTTCCGGTCGCGCGCAATCTCAGCTTCCAATTTACGAATTCTTTCCTCGAAATCCTGCTTTTGCGCAAGGAATTCTTCACGCATTCTTTGGTTTTTTTCTTGTGCATCCCAGAGAAGTTGGCGAAATTCCTTCTCTTTGGCAGTTAAGATTGCAAGGTTGTTTTCCGTTGATTTTGTGATCAGTTTGGTATTTGCGACGTTATTTTCATCCAATTTTTTTTTAAATTCCGCTTGTTGTTTTGCCAAGGTTTTTTCAAACTGTTCCGTTGCAGCACGTAATTCGTCGGTTTGTTCATTAAATTTTTTCAGGTGTGCATGAAAGCTCTCGGAGATTTGTTTATTATTGTTTTCCAATTCTTGATTCCGTCGGGCCAATTCTTTATTTAAAAGCTCGATATTTCCGTTCGCAGTGGTTAAACGGTTGATTTCTTCTCGCAAATTGTTTTTTTCCGTTGTTAAACGGTTGATTTCTTCTCGCAAATTGTTTTTTTCCGTTTCGTAACCCTCATGCAAGACTTTCATGGCGTCGGTCAGCGCTTCATTCGCTTTCCGTTGTGCCTCCAGATTCAACTTTTCTTTTTCTCTTTCGAAATTTTGGATTTGTGTCGTTAACTCTTTATTTTTTTCAATTAGAGCTTCATTTTGTGTACGTAATGCACTGTTTTCTTGTTTTTTTTGGGAATCCAATTGGCGAGTGAGGTTTTTAATTTCTGCCTTCAATTCGTCATTTTGTTGTCGGAGTGTATTGTTCTGTTCTGTTACTGCAGTTCTGTTGGCGTTCTTCAGTTCTTCCCTGAGACGGTTGATTTGATCGGTTTGGTCCTCCCAGATGCGGAACTGCTCTTCGGCGCGTTCGATTTCATGGTCGAGCAAGATTTGCAAGGCCTCGCGTTGGTTCCGGTTTGTTTCGGCAGCAACCAAATCGTTTTCGTTTTCGACGGCAGATTCGTAGCTGCTGCTGTCTGCGGCGGAAACGTTGTCATCCTCTGAAGACGGCGTGGACATGTGGGTGCGTTGAAGAGGTGATGTCGCTGTGTAGAGGAGATCGGCAGCCAGAGACAACGCAAAAATAAACTGGTCACGGGGGAGTGTGATGTTATTTATACATTAGAAGTACAAATAACATATTTTTTGGCGCCAACCGCCGCCGGTTTTCGTGAGGGAACGGGACGCGGTGGTTCAACGCCGGCGGACCGTGAACTGGTGCCGAGGGGCATCCGCTGCGCCACCCTTACCGGGGCGGCTGCTTCGGCGACTGGCGTAACCGCCTCTGTTGGTTGTTTGTGTTCTATTTGGTCTTTTTATTGGATTTTTACGAGGTCCAAGTGCATTCTGTGCCATGTCTTGTACAGTCTTCTGATTTTCAAGTGCTGTTCCGTTTATCATCGGCACCAGGGAAACATTATCCGTATTATTCGGTGCCGTCGTCATAGGCGATTGACGGCGGTATTTATAGTGGTTTATTGCGTTGACCGTTCTCGACACAAGAGTTTCCGAAGGGTTACCCGAACCACGTCTCCGGTTAATTAACGTACCCATGTCTATCGGGAGATTTTGTGGCGTGTTTTCCATGCGGGAAGGGGACGATGAACGACGCCCGTCGGAAACCTGGTACTGCTGGGGTTCCGGCGGCAGAATTTTTTTGATGAGGAGTCCCCGGGGGGTCTCTGTGCTTGGTTCCACGGGTATACCTACTAAATATTCATCGTTCGCGAAACCGGTGGCGGATTCGTTGGCCGGCGCTGCTGGAGCCAGCGTGTTGTGCAGCGAATTCGTGGACTCGAAGAGGAGACGCTGTTTTTGTCGGATGGGTTCCAGGGGAGGCAAAGGATCCGTGGAAGGCGAAGGATCTGTGGGAGGCGAAGGATCCGTGGGAGGCGAAGTGTCCATATGTGGAGAGGCAGACGAAATGTGTGTTGTTTTCTAAAGGCGCCTGTCTTTATAGTATTTGCAGAATGAAAAATGGGATTTTTTTATAATTGTTCACCAGGTAACCAGAAGCTGAACGGAACAATAACTTGTCTTAAAATCACATTCATGTAATCAAATAAATTGTTCAGATGAGTTTTTAATTTGGTTTGGTCGGCCGATGACATTTTTAATGTTGTGGAAGATTTCATCAACGCCGCGTCCATTGTCTCCCCAATATAGTCACCGACTTCCGAAAACTCAATGCCTAAAATTTCTGCGAATTTTTCTAAGGTTTTATTGGTTAGAAGTTCTGTTTTTATGGACCGAAGTTTTTGGCCAATTGTTTCATCTGCATCATAATTGGTCATCGCTCCATGTACCTTTTTATCGTATGGCGCATTTGTTTTGGAGTCCGTACCTTTAACTTCTTCATATGCACCGGAAATTAAATCTCTCCATTCCCCACCCAAAAACAGAAGAAGAATTTTAAAAAAATCAATAAACAACGTCCGCAAACAAAAAAACACATCGCCTTTTGTGTAGCTTTTATTTTGAAAAGTTTCCAACATGGTTATAATTTCCCCCTCTCGTTCTCTTGATTTTTCATCAAATAATTTGTGGCGAATTTCGGAGATGCGTTTAATCCTAACAAGCAGAGAAGGCATTTGTTTGCATTCGTTATCCTTTATGCCCTGTATATTTTGCAATTCAGGATTTTTTCCTTTTAAACTACTTAAAGGAACATCTTTTTTTGGTTCTTCCCACAAAACATTTCCCGACATTATGTTGCACAAATCAAGTATTAACCACTCAAGCGCCTGCAATGTTTTCGGGAAATCAATAGGAGTTATAGTGGGCGCATCAGTACCATTACGTTTTTGGGTAAAACGAACATAAAAATTGAAATGTTTTCTTCTCTTCTTTACCAATTCATCTTCACTGTATGATTTGGTTTCTTTGTAATGGGCCTTGTATGAAAACAGTTCTTTAGGGTCAATTATATTTTTGTCGTACTGGCACCCAATTAACATGATAAACCTTTCGGGCATGCTGAAGAAAATCTCGCGTGCCTCTCTGAATTTTTCCGGTATTTCTTCCGGTTCCGGTGCAGCAGCTGCGGCAGGTTGTTGAATTTCTTCAAGCGGTTCCTCCACTTTTTCGGATGTTTCGGCTACGCCGAAAGTCTCCTCACTGCCGGAGGGTTGCATAGCAGTTTCCTCAGTGCCTTGTGAAGTGTCGGCCTCCTCAGTAGCTGGTCGTTCACCCCACACGCGGACGCCAGGCACATTTTTCACGGAAAACCGGGCTGCATTGTCCGGCAAATCCACGTAGCGTACGGACACGATGCGGCCGTCGTTGATAATATCGGTCAAGAGTTCTTCGTATAAGTCTCCTGGGGGGGTCAACGATTCGTTTATGTTTGTGGATTCGTCCGCCTGTGGCGGGATCCTTGTCTGCTCAATGTATTCCCGTATTTTTTGGTTCCATCGGGCGCGGTCCAAAATTTTCACGCTCATCATGTAGTAATCCTGCCTTTCATCGGACCCATTTGCACCACCCTTCGCAACGTTGGTGCCTCCGGAAACCTCCGAATGCGATGAATCCTCGGCACTGTTGGCGGCGTTGTCAACATTAATGTCAGCTTTACGTACATTATTGTAAAGTTGCATGGGGTTTTCATATCCTACAATGTCTTCTCCATTTCCGACAGTTTCCGTTGCATTCGTTGACTTCGGTTTTTTAATCCCAAATTCGGACGGATTTTCTTCTGCGAATTCCTCGATGTTTCCATGTTTATAATATTCGCCGATGTTTCCCATTGTCGACGACGAGTTCAACCGCAGGTTTTGCGGGACGAAGTTCGTGTACTCCAATTGCAGCCTATCGGTCGGTGCATTGACGGGATCTGGCAAGTTCGCATTTGAAACGGAATTGATGTTTTCAACTTCAAAATCAGTTTGGTCATCATTTGGTGAAGGAATTTGTTCCGAAGGGTTGTCGTTGGGACCGTAGTTGCTGTAGACTCCATTATTGCGGTTCGATCGAAACCTCTGGTTCAAGTGGGAAAGCGTTTTTTTGGAGTCCGGATTTCCTCTGTTTGGTATTGGACGAAATGACATCGTGTGGTCGCAAAAGGTGAGGTCGCGAAGTCTTCATGAAATACGTCTACACAAAGTATTTATGTGTTCTTTCCCGTATGTATGATTTGGTGACCCTTATGCCACCGTGACAGGTAAATTCAAGGAAATGCTCTCCTTGTCCACGGCGACGCACAGGGGGTCGCGGTCGAACCGGGAGATCCAGAACAAGTACTGTCCCGCTTCCTCGTCGACGCGCAAGCCGATGCAAAACTCGATGCCCAGCACATCGAAATAAAACACTGGCGAATGGCGTACGGGCCGGCCCGAACGTTTTTCCAGCACCACCATCACGTGGTAGTAGTGCCGCGGGCTGTGTTCCTCGCTGAAATGCGTTAACCCCACCACGTATTCGGGGCTTGTGTCGGATGACGCGACCGTTTCGTTCCGAAGCGCCGCCGGCAGAAACGTGGGCGGCAGATCCACAAACACCGTGGACCCGCGCAACCGACTAAACATCCACGTATGGACAGCAAACCGGCGCACTATCTGCAATTGTGTTTCGTTCGTGGGGTTATCGACAGTCGCCTCTCTTGGAACGAGGCGTCCAATCTCCAGAGGCGACCACTTGTAGATGAAGTGCTCTCGGGGTTTGTCGTCGTCCACGTCCGGCAGCAGCAGCGGTATCCAATTTTTTTCGCACCAGGACGCCGGGTCGGGTGGCACGACCATCACGCAGTCTTCGAATTCGCACGTCGCGACATTGTACGTGCCCACCACCATGCGGTTGCGGCCCGTTGCGGAGAAGTTGACGTTGGTGGCGATGAACCGCGGATGGGCGTACTGGCTGCCGCCATCGTACAACCGGATGTCCTCCAGCCCTTCGGACACGGGGCGTTTCCCACCCTCCGGAAGCGGGGGCAACCGCAGCGGCGGACACGCCCCGGTGGCACCCACTTCGCGGAAATCGACGGCCGTGCGCAGTTGGGCGTCCCACGCCGACACCAGGTTGCGGTTGCCGATGACCATGCTGGGGTCGTAGAACCGGTAGTAGCCGTTGGGGTACATCCAGTAGTTGACGAACCGCGTGTTGAGCAGGTGGGTGCCGCGGAAATCCAGGTAACACGCGGATCCCGGCAAGTAGGATCCGTCGAGCACGGGGTAATCGTAGGTGTAGGTCTGCCGTGCCCCCGGCGACGACAGGAGCCGGAACGCCAAGGGGTCCGCCGACACGCCCGGCAGCAGCCCCGTCACCAACCGGTCGTCGTGGTCGCCGCGGTACCACGTCGGTTGCCAATGGCCGGCCTGTTCCATCCACGCCCAAAAATTCACTTCCCACGGCAGCGTCCGATGTTCCGTCAAAAACCGAGTCAGGTGGGTCCGGCTGAGCTGTGCAAAATCCAGCACGGCTTCTTTGCTGCCAAAAAAGAAGGTGCCGCAAAACCGCCAGTAGACCGCCGCTGCCGCCCCGCGCACGCTGTCCGCGTTGAACGCGGGCCAACACCCGGGCACGAACAGGCTGGCGGTGGTGGTGGTGGTCGTCGGGTACGGATACGTCGCAATTTCCTGCATGGATCGGACCGCCGCCTCCCGGTCGCGGAAGCAGGATGCGGCGTTGAAATCGATCCAGGCGAAATGCGTGCTGTTCCAGGGATTTTCCGAGACCGCGTCCTCCATCCACTCGACGCGACTGTGCATGTACGTCATGTACTCCCACGTGTCTTTTTCTTCGTTGCGGGAACTCGGCAGCTTGATCTCGCCGCTATCGGTGTCCTGTTGCTGCTGCAGCAACTGATGCACCCACAAGTCCTCGTAGACGATGCGGTGCGGCATGAGTCTGAAGCGGTTTCCATATTTGGACTCCAACTCTGCAAAGGGGGCGTCGTCTACGTCGTCGCCCAGATACAAACAGAGTTGGATGTCGCTGTGTTTGATCAATTCGACGAGATGGGAAGGGTCCCACTGCTCGGGACGTCCCGCAAAATACGGCGTTTCCTTCAATGCAAAAAACGCAGTCACAAACGTCGTGTGGTGTGGTAGGGTCTGTGCGGAATTCATTTTTCTGGACAAACGTATGAGAGGCCTACATATTTCTTGCTTTACGCCCTTTACGCAACAATTCTCCATATTGCGTAGGCGAAGGGCGAAAGCGAAAAAAGTACAATTGCACATGCTGCGATCACAGATGCAACCGGTGGATGGGTTTCGTACATCATGGCGCAACCAAAAAAGGGGGCCAAGAATATTAGGCAAATTGTTAACCCAAAATGCGTGTTTCCCGTAGTTTTTTAGGGAACCGAGAGGCCTTCCGGGTTTCGTGGAGCTTGTATTTGGCAGCGTTATTGGGTTGTTTGCTGCTGCTGTTGTTGTACGTGGTGTGGTGGTTGCCGGAAACGGAGGTGGCGGTGGACGCGGGCCGGCCGCCGTGGTCGTTGGCCGACGACGGGTTCTGCATCGTGTCGCCGCCGCCGGGCCACAGCGAGTTGCCGGAAGGCGCCCTCTCGATGAAGGAGTTGCAGGCGCGTGCGTTGGCCCAGTTGCCGCCGAATTACGGCTTCTTGGACTACGAGTACACGATTGAATCGGCCGTGTTGTCGACGTTCCACCGCGATGTCACGTCGAGCCAATTTCTGCACGGCTGCCGCCATCCGGTCTACACGTTCATTGTGTACGCATACGGCGGCGATTTGCTGTCGGTGTGTCCGGGCAGCCACCGCACGTGGCCCTTCGTGTGGTCGCGCGTCCAAAACCTCAGCGGACCGCCGCAGACGGCGGTGCTGTTCAATTGCGAGCTGCTGCATGCGGGACAATTGAACGAATGCAAAGAGAGGGTGGTGCGGCAGTACAAGATTTGCCATACCGACGACCTGCCTCGGTTGCGGCACCTGCAGGGAATCCGCACGATCAAACGCGGCGTCTGCGTCCAGAGTCCGTGGGGTGCGACGAAGCGCAAGCTGACGTATTTGCTGTCGTATCCTCTCAATTTTTGGTTGGCCCCGTGGCTGATGCGGAAGGAGCCGGAGGGCACGTGGATGGGGTGGGTGCAGGGGCTGTTGGACGAGCAATTTTACAACAACGTGTGAGTGGGGGGGGGGCAGGCGGGCAAGGGCACTTCGTGCCCAGCTCTCTTGGCAGCGGAGCTGCCTTGAGCCCCCTCTAAAAAATATCTCTCTGCAAAGCAACGAAAGATATTATTTTCTTGCTTTTTGTCTATCGCTTGTGCGAACACTATTTCGTTCCATGTATCATTTGCTGGGTGCGTCCTTCTTGAAGTCGCTGCGTCCTTTCCTGACGAAGTCGTTGACGGCCAAGTTGCCGAAACTGGAGTTCATCCTGCTGCACACACTGGCGACCTTGGCCGTGGTCTCCGTCGTGCTGGGCTACCAGGCGGCCATGCACGGCGCCCACCGACAAGTGCTGGCGAACGTGTGTGCGTTGGACGGCTACCACGTCTCCTGCATCGTGGGCTTGGCGCTGTTGACGGTGGCGTCCTCGTGGCTGGTGCTGGAGGCGTACCAGTTTGTGTCGTCGGCCTTGGCCCACGCGATGTTGATGCGCAGCATCACAGTCATCATGTTGGTCGTCGTGGGGATGTTTTTGTTTGGCGAAAGCTACACGTACACGCAGTTGTTCGGGGTGTCGCTGATTGTGGTGGGCATGGTGCTCTTGAACGACCAAGTGGACCTGTGGAAATGGCTGGGGCAGCAGCGGCGGTAAACGGGCCGGTGGGCGAATGACTACACGTACGGCTTCATGGGGCGCACGTCGACGAAGGGGCGCGGTTCGAGCTGTTTGTAGACGCGGTCGGAGACGCCGCCGCGGGCCATGGGTACGGTCAACATGCTCTGGTCTTGCAGATACTTCAAGTAACCCAAGGCTTCGTTGTGGGCGCGCGGGGCCATGTCATCGACCACGCGTTTGTTTAGCCGGGCGACTTGACCGGGTATGTCGGTGACGGCGTGTTCTGCGTGTCGGAGAAACACCTCGCGCATGGTGCTCCGCAGTTGGTCGATGTCGCGGGGGGGCACGTCGATGCTGCCGGCGGACTGTTCGGAGACGGCGCGCCAGATGGCCTCTTGGACGGCGGTCTGGTTGTCGGCCGAAAAGTAGGCTTCGGCCACGGCGTTCCACTCCAGGGTGCCGTTCAGGGCGTCGTAGTAGGAGGTGCTTTTGTTGTGGTGGGCGACCCTCTCGCGCAACCGGAAGAAGGCGTTGGGGTCTTCGGGGATGGCGATGGGGACCAACCCGTTTTGGCGTTGGCCGTCCAAAATCCGGGCGGTTTGCAAGGACGAGGCCGATTGTTCCGCCGTGGTGGTGGCGTTGAACGGCACCCAGCGGTTATCGGTGAAAAAACTGGTGAAGTGGTTCATGGGAATTCCGACAGCGGTGACGGTGGGAAACGGGAAGGACCTGGTTCTTTCGCACATATATTATGGTGTGTGTTTAAAAAATTACATTCTGTGTTTGTTATATAGTTTTCATTCGTACCCCTAAATCTGCTCGCTCAGACACATGGATCCGTTTTATTATTATGTATCCGTCGCCGTGTTGGTCGTGCTGATCGTGGTGCTGACCTTCCTGGGAATTTCCATGACGCGTATGAAATCGCTCGACGTCTACCCGCCCATGCAGAACGCATGTCCCGATTACTGGGACATCAGCGGCACCAGTGGATTCTGCGGGTTTCCGGCGCAAGGACAGAAAAATCGGGGCGACATCGCCGTTTTGGAGGCAGACAAAAACAAAATCGACTCGGGCGTGTCATGGTACAGCACCTTGGACGTAAAGGACGGCAAATGGATCAACTTCGGCGACCCCAACCGGTGGTCGGCGTTGTATCCCTCGCTCAATACGGTGTGTGCGAAAAAACGGTGGGCCGAAAACAACGGCGTGGTGTTTGACAGCGTCACCAACTACAGCGGGTGCTAAGTGTAGGGAAACCTACGGTTTCCCCTACGACCCCTTCCCTTACTTTCTTTGGCGTCGTGAAGATTGCCACCTACGGTTCAAGGCGCCTTCGGCGCCGAGGTGCTTGGCAGCAACAAGGCAGCTTCGCCGCCGAGCTGCTTGGCGCCTACGGCGCCTTTGAGCTGCCTTGCCCCCTACGACCCCTTCCCTCAACAACTACGGTTCAAGGCGCCGTGCCCCCTACTCGATATGGTTCGTTCTCTTGTGGTGGTGGTGGTTCCTGCGTTTCTTCCGGCTCGTTGCTCCGCTGAAAAGGGACGGGGATTTTGACCGACAACGCTGCAGGCTCCGCGTTCTCCTCGGGGAACGCGACGTTGTTGTCGTTGTTGTTGTTGTTGGCGGGAAAAGCGGACGGGAACGCGGACGCTCCCACGGAAGGCATCACGGCGGGTACATGGAGAGGTTCCAATTTGATTTTCGGCATGGCCGCGTCGGCCCCCACCCGCAGTTTCAGCACGCGCGGAATCTCCGACTGCAGGGTCTCCGCGTCCCGCAAAGTCGACACGGACTGCCGCAACACCGACGGTTCCGCCACGGCGGGATCGAACCCCCCTTGCTCCGTCACCATTTCCATGGTACTGTGTTCCAGCATGCGCAAGGCCGCCACTTCCTGCGCGTACTGCCGCACGTAGGTGTCCATCGCGGTACGCAGGGCCTCGCGGTTGCGCGTTCGCCGGTACTCGTCCATGTAGACGTCCATGGCCGCGCGCAAATCCTGCAGCGCCACCCGCTTGGCTTTGACGAGCTCCTTCCGGTGCTGGTTGAACCGTTTGTCTTCGCGCTGCTCCGTCAACGACTTCGACATGAACTGGAACGTGTCGAATTCGGTCAGCAACCCTTGGAAGGGCGCCACGATGTCGGCTTCGTCCACGTACCCAAACAACATGCGCATTTTCAAATCGATGACGGTCTCCTTGATTTCGTCCAGTTCTTTCTCGATGTCCTCCAAATAGTGGTCGTCGTGAGCGTACTCGCCGCGGTAGATTTCGATCTGGAAGGGACAGGGGTCGTTGGCCACGCCGCAGTAGGCCAGCAGGCGTTGGTTCAACGAACGGAAGAAGGTACCGCCCGGTCGGTCGCAGTTGACGCAGAGAGGACGCAGCTTCGACACGACGCGCCGTTTTGCCGCGCGCGAGAGTTCGGTGACGCCGGAACGGGCCAGCTGTTTTTCCAAGGCCGCGTCGCGGAGGGCACGGTAGTTGGTTTCGTACTCTGTTTTGAAGGTAAAATACAGCCGCATGGCCTCCACAAAGTCCGCTTCCGAACCCGCATCCGGACGTTCCAAGAGAGGTTGATGGTCTTTGGTATTCGGCAAAAACGCAAAGTCGAGGGCGATGCGCGGGTTGCCGTGATCGGCGCGCAAATCGGTCAGCGACGCCGGGATGTTTTCCACGCGGAGCATGCGGTTGTCGGTGCAGTCGAGCACGCGCAGTCGCGACAGGCCGCGCAAATCGAGGCTTTGCAGCTGGTTCTGGTGGACATGGAGCTCTTCCAACGACGCCGGCAGGTGGTCGATGGCGCGCAACCGGTTGTTGTTCAGGCGGAGCACCTTCAGCCGTTGGTATTTCGCTAAATCGATTTCCTCGATGAAGTTGTGGTCCAGGTCGATCCTCTCGATGTGGACGGGAAAGGCCGGCAGTTCGACGAGCAGTTGGTGGTGCATTTCAAAGTTCACGACCGTGGGCGGAATGGCTTGTACGTCGGTCACCTGGCCCCGGTTCAACAGGACGGTGTCGACGTTGAGTTCGGCGAGGGCGTGCAAGTTGATGGGGCCTTGCAAGGGCGGGTGGTCCAGGAAAAACGTCGTGGGGGCTCCGTTCCGGCGGCGCGCCGTCTTCGCCAACCATTGGATGCGGTTGTCGATGTGGAGTTGCGCCGTGTTGTTTTCGTTGGCTAAATTTCGCCGTGCGAGCACCGTGTCCATGGGCGGCGGCGGAGGTTCCAAAAAAACGTCAGGTATACACGAATGAAAGGTGGCTTTTCTATATGCTTCGGTTCTTTTTGGTTTTTTCTGTATTTATCAAAAAGAAAGTGGAATGGCGGACGACGAGGCCGAGGCCGAGGAGGAAGGCAACCCCGTGATTTCGGATCCGGGCAGCATCCGTGCAGAACTCTCAATTTTGCGTTGCTGCTCTTGGAAATAGCGAATTTTCGAGAGGACGTATTCTTGGTCCTGGATCAGCTTGATTTGTTTGTCGCGCACGGATTCTTTGTGCGTGTACCGGTAATACAAAAACCCGGCCACCACGAGGAAGCACAGCCCGAAAATGCCGGCGTTCCAGATGATGCCGTGGTAGCTAACGCGGATGTGGTGCGATTTCTGCAGAGCGTTGGTCAGAAATTCCCGGGCGGTGGAATCCACCAGCCGGGGAGCGACGTCGAAGTCGTCACGGTATGCCATGGAGTCCTACAAGAACAGGTATATTATATGAAATACACCTTTTCTGGGTGCTGTGCGCGGTGTATGCCGTTCAGGCAAACAGCAAGTACGCCAAGACGGCGACATACGACGAAATCGCCAAAAAGATGGCCACCAACCAGATGGGCACCACGGTTTTTTGGCGGTACCCCACGCCGAAGGTGCGGAAGGATCCGTCGTCGGCGTAGAGGAGGGCCGGTTTGATGGCGTGAATTGCCGCAAACACCGCCAAAAACAGGCACATGGCGAAGAAGGGTTTGTGTGCACGCACCATGTACTTGGGAATTAACACCATGGTTTGGATGTATATGTTGTGTTGTGACGGGATGACGTATATGTATTCGCCACAGAATCTCTGTGCATGCAGTTTCTCAATCGTAGCTGTAGTCGTCGTCGTCCCCGTTGTCCTCTTCTTCCTCTTCCTCTTCTTCCTCGTCGACGTCCAACAACTCCTTGTCGCCTTTCGTTTCTGCTGCAGGGTTTGCTGCAGCAAATGGACTGGCTAAATGCCCCCTGGCGACGTGTTTCTGAACTTCCTTGACGCCACGCGTGGACGCGAGCAGTTGGCGGTAATTGGGTTCCACGATGTTGTGGGTACGCATTTCGCTGCGGATGAAGAGCGCGACAACCTCGGCGACCCATTGCTTGACGTCTTGGTTGTCGGCCTCCACGATTTGGACTTCGCGAATCTGCGGGCCGGCGACTCCGTAGTCGAGGTCGACGTCGACGTCGGCGCGGAAGGGGTTGTCGCCGAGCCATCCCGACTCGATGTTTTCCACCTGCTGGTCCAGCTGGTTGCGCTGGATCTCTTCGGCACGCAGCTGGACGAATTCGGGGTGGTCGGCCGCCGCGACGTACTCGTACAACATCGACAGCAACGCATACGCATGCAACTGCAAGACGAGGGTGTCGTGAAAGAGAGGCCAATGCGCGACGCCGTCGTGCACCATGGGGGCCAACCGGGGCACCTCCTCGACAAAGAGGAGGACGTCGCGGAGGACCGGCTGCACGGTGTCCAGCAATTTGGAAAACGCTCGGTTGCGTCCGTTGTCCACCGCCAGCGCGGCGAACGTCCGGTAGAGCAGGCGGTTGGGTTCGCCGCGGTGGGCGTGCGAGTTGCTGTTTTGCAACAAACTGGGAAACCATTTCGACCAATGGTAGGCGACGTTGCGCAACTGGTGGATGCGCGCGGCGGTTTCTTCGAACGGAAGGGGAGCGGACGCGTTCGGCACATGCGCCGACGGGTGTTCCTGTGCCCAGCCGCCGAGAAAGGCCTCCATCTGCTCCAGTTGGCTGTCGGTGCACGTGCCGAACGCATCCACGAAATCGAGGATTTTCTGGCTGAGTTGGTGGTTGGTTGCCTGCAGATACGCCCCCAGTTTGCGTTGGGTCTCCGTCGGTTCGTGGACGGCGCTGCGCGGGTCGTATTCGTCGAGTGCCTTCCGCAGAAGCGACCGCAAGACGCCGCCCACGACGTGTGAATCGGTTTCTTCCAGGTGGTTCAGGATGTCGTTGAGGCCGGCAACGGAGCTGTTGTTCGGCCCCCCGCCGTCGTCCTCGCCCAAGTCTATCCGCACGCGGTTGCGGTCGTTGACGACGCGCATGAGGCGGTGGAACTCCTCGGGTCCGTAGGAATGGCCGTGGCGTCGCATGAAGTCGATCTTTTCGGTCAGCGAGGTGGTGCGGTCGTAATCGGGTTTTTGGCCGTCCATGGCGACGACCGACCGGTAGGGCAGCGGCACCGGCCGGTCGTCGTCGAAGTGGCCGTAGTGCATCACCGTCTCGTAAATCACCGAACCGATGAGTGCGTCAGGAAACGCCGAATCCGTCGGCGCCGCCTGGGCGCGGAGAACCGGGGGCGCGGACCAGACCGACGGCGCCGTCACCGCGGTGGCGCGCCCGACCACGGCCTCCATGGTCGCGATTTTCCGCAGGAGTTGCGTGAGTTCGGGGCTTTCGCGCTGCACGTATTCCAGCGGCGTCAGGGAGGCGTTTTCGAGAAAGAGCACGCCGGTGTACGACGTGAGCAACAACTTTTTTTTGCGGACCACGCGGTCGATGACGTCCAGCACTCCGTAGCCGCCGCGGGTGATTTTGCCGGCGATGGCGTTCAAGAGCGCAAACTGCGTTTTGGCGCCCTGCAACATGGCTTCGTGCAGCTCCTTCTCGGTGTCTTCCGTGATGCCCGTGGCGGGGACAGCGCCGGGGACGTTGCTGCCGACGTAGGGCGCGGGCAGGAGAGGGGGCAAGAAGGTTGGGGCGACGTCGCGCTGGGCCGGGACGAGCGGGGCGGAGGCCGACGTCTTCTTTTTTTCCAAGGCCCATTTGCGTTCGTATTTTTGCAGCACGTCGGGCCGCAAACACAGGTGGTCGTGCAACAACTGCTGCATGCGGCGAACCAGGGATTCCGTGGATGCGCGGGCGACGGCGTTCCAGGGAGCCACAGCGGATTGGTGGGACCGCGAGAGGATGCAGGCGATGTATTTCAGGCCGCTGGTGTGGGTCGTCGACGGATCGAGGGGGTAGCCACCAAACGATTTGATGCATCCAGGAAAGGTTTTCCGCGCGGTGAATGCGGGGACCGCGGTCTGCAGGCAAATCAGCAGCGTGCACGACACCGTGAGCACGAGCATCCGGTCGTAGTAGGGGCGGTAGGGCATTCCACGTTTCGTCGGTTTGACAATGGGGACTTTTTTGCCTCCTGCTGCAATTCCTCTTCCTTGTTCCCCTTTGGTGTCCGACGCTGTCGGACGACGAGAGAGGGCGCCTTCTCCTCCCGTTGCGGCCACGTCGGGATGTTTGGCGGCTTGTTCGGCCAAGTACACCGATTCGGGCTGCACGATGTCTGGGTTCGTCATGACACTGAGGGTCATACGCAGAACGTCTTCTTCGATCCCGGAATCCACAAATTCCTTGGAGATGCCCATGGCGTCACTCAATGTGTAAAAGACAGTGAATACCACTTGACTGAGAGGATCCTGGAAAATACGGTGTTTGTGCACCGCCGCAAACGCCTGCAAGGAAATTACGGGCGACGACGAAGCTTGCGACAACGAAGCTTGCGACAACGTAGCTGGCAACAAGAAGGGACTGGTGGCAAGGACCGGTTGCAGGACGTACCCCGTGTGTTTGTCGACCCAGGCGGCGCCGTCGTCGCTGAGTGCTCCGAGACTGTGCACCAATTCCGCCAAAACCACCCGGTACGTCGCCGGGGACATGCAAAAGGCTTGCGCCAAACGAAAAATCGATGTGGGAAACAGGGCGGTGTTGGTGTCGACACAATACAACCAGTGCACGTTTTCCTGCAAATGCGGCGTCGGTTCGCGGCAGCAGCGGTCAACGAACTGGCAAATGCGTTGGTGCCGGGTGAGCGGGTCGCGTTCGGCCAACACCTCCTGGCGCAAGGCCACGTGCGGGCTCTCGGCGAACACGTTTTCCTTGGCACTGGGCACCAACGCGGCCAAGTTGCCGAGCTCGTACGAATACACGGATTGGCGTTGTTTTTCGGCACGTTGCAGCAGCAGACCGTTGCTCAAGTGGGCGGCGTGGCCGTTGAGGGAGGCCACCAGTTCGTCGGCTTCCTGTTCGAAGGTTTTGGACACCCGGGATTCGAACTCTTCCATGATCCGTGCGCGACGGGACATTTGCATTTGCAAGGCGGCGAGGTCTTGCGAAACGCACTTGTTGACTTGGCTGAGCTGCGTGCAGTCGGCGGAGAGTTCGCAGAACAGTGTGTTGGTGTCGACGAAGTGGTGGGGCGCCGCGGTTTTGTCGAGCATCCACTTGTGGTGGGTCCGGCGGTAGTATTCGACGGTTTCCAGGGGCGCCGGCGGCGCGGGGTGGCGGTCGTCGCTGTCGTCGTCGTCGGCCCGATGCAGTTTGTCGGACAAGGTCGGTTTGATTTCGAGAACGGCGTATTCCCCCTCGCGCACACGTTTTTTCTTGGAGAGGATGGTGGCGGCCAGCGTCCGGGCCATCGACGGCGGACAATCGTGTTTTTGGATGAGGGTTTCCGCAAAGAATTCCAAAAAGACGTCGTCGTCTTTGAAACGCTTCCGTTCCGCGCGGTATTGGTCCAACAAAAAATAGGGCGTGTCGTCAAATTCCTTGTCGTAGAACAAATCTTCGTCGTAGTTGTCCTTTTGCAGGTCGGCCAAATTCTTGTAGCGTTTGGTCAACGTCCGCCGGTCGCATTCGTTTTTCGCCAGCAGTTTGTAGTGCTGGTCGTCTTCGCTCGTGGGCGTGATGATCGGCGGTTTCACCATTTGCAGCGCACTCTCCGGCACCGTCAAATGGCGCAGGACCTGCAAATGCAACACTGCCGCCAAGTCCTTGGCTCCGTCCGCAGCGAGCATGTGTTGCAGCACCTCGGACGTGGTCCAACAAGTCATGGAATGTTTTTTCGGCGGGGCGGGGTCCAACGAAGCCGTCGCGGTGGCTCCTCCCTCGGTAGTGCCATGCAAGGGGGCGGTCGTGGTCGCATCGCGGCGTCGAACACGGTATTTGTGCGTTACGTGTTCCAAGAAGAGAGGTTGTTCCTGCAGGAGTTCCTCGATGCGGTTGCGATTGTGGGCGGCCGCGGCGGCACCGACGGCGGTCGGCAAAGAGCGCACCAGTTGCAGGGTTTTGCGGCGCGTGTCCAATTCCGTTTTGTATTTGCGTATCCTCTCTTTCACGAACGATCGGATGGTGACAAAGTGGGGGTGGCTGAGGTCGGATTCGTCGACGGAGAAGGCTTCCAAGGCCTGCGCCACATCCACCAAGGAAAAGAGAGGTTGACCGTGGTGCACCTGGATCCATTCCAGAAGTGCTTGGGTGGAAGGAACCACGGCCTGCAGGAAATCCCGGTAGGCGTCGGGTCCCTGGGTGCTCGGGCTCCCGGGAAACGGCTCGTCGGTGCACTGGAAGTTGACCGCGCGTTCAAGGAACTCTGCTGGTTTACGTGTGTCCTCTGGTTTACGTGTGTCCTCCTCCTGGGTCTTGGAACCGGAAAGTACTTTGGCGAGGGGGGAAGCGTATTGGATTTCATGCGACACGTCCTTGAGCACGCGGCGGGGGATGCGGGTGAAGGGCCGCATGTACTGGTGGCGATAGAGAGGGGTTTGGCTGAGGACTGATTTCTCGTAGATGGAGGTGCTGGGCAGCGACGCCCGGGCTTGGCGCCACACGAACCGCGGCAGAAACACCCACGAGTGCGTTGGCGACGGCTCCGCGGTCCTCTCGATGGAGAGGTCGGACGTTTTCAACGACACGGCGTTTTTTTCCGTGGTTGTTTCCACAAACACTTCGTGGGGAACCAAGTCGACACCGTTGTCTGCAGGGAGTCCAAGGCAGGGCTCACTTCGTTCGCCCTGCATCCATGCAAAGAGCTCGGTGCTGCTGCTGCTGCTATCGGTGCGGTCGGTAGCGGGGTCCCGACGAATGCACGGCATGCACCACGGGTACGAAACATCGCCCTGCATCAACCGATCCACCAGCGGTTTGCGGAGAACGTTGGTCGTTTTGGGAAACAACACCGTTTCGTTGCTGTCAAACACCGAATATTCCTTGCGCAGTTCGCAAAACCGCGTGATCAGTCGGTGGATTTCGTGCATGGCCCGCGGGTCCCGTGCTTCGGTCGGCGGGAGCCCGCCCTCGAGTTCGTCGACTTCGTTCAGCAGGGACGCCAGCAAGTCGGCGACCTGTTCGTCCAAACTGGCACTTGCGGGCAAGGCGGCGGCGGCTGCGATTCCGTTTCCGTCGTCGGTCCACACCAGCGTCCCGTACGCGGAGGCAGGGGGAGTCTTCCACGACTCCACCGAACGGTCCACAAACTCTTCCACCACGTCGTCTTCCGAGGGGTTCATGATTAGCCGGTCGGGCACCTCCACGACGTATTGCCCGTCGGTCTCGTCGATGTACGACTGCATCTGGTGCGATGCCAACTGCAACTCGTCCAGCGATGTGACGTCGCTGTTGACGCCGCTGCCGGAAGAGGCGAGGTCCCGCAAGCTGGTGTTCAGGGCGGCCGGCCGATCGCGCAAGACGATTTTCTCGATGGGCAGGTCGTCGGGGATGCCGCGGTACGCAAAATCGATGTAGACGACGCGCAAACTGGGGTAAACGGTGATTTCGATCATGTCTTCTTCTAAATTGGTGATTTCACCGGTGATGACCGCGGGCATGTCGCCGCCGAAGTGCACGTTGACCCAGTGGGGGGGTTCCAATTTGTGTTGTCGTGCAAACCCCGGGACCTTGCTGCGACTCAGCAATTCGGCGGATTCGATGGATTCGTCCGCCACGTAGCCATCGATGCGCAATTCGTGCACTTCTTTCGTGGACGTGTTCAACAATTTCAACTTGCGCTCGTCGGCGTAAAAGATGTAAAAGGTTTGTTGGTGAAGTTCCCGATTTTTGGGTGCTTGCAAGCGTATGATGTCGCCCAATTGGAGGGTGCCGACACCGACGGATCCGCTGCTGGGGTGCAACGGCGACAAGGGATCGGGTTCCATCTGCAGGTGGTGTAAGATGATCAAACCAGTGAGAGGTACGGTACAGTATCAACCGGGAACGTTGTATGAATTCCAATGAAAAAACCTTCTTATTCCCTTTGTTTATAATCTATATTTTCATTCTTCGGGCGGGTCGATGCAATGCGTGCATACTGTGCACGTGCCGTTGGAAATGCGGCCCCGGCGGCAGCCGCAGCACACACTCCCACCAAAAATCCAATATAAAGATAACGTTATGCCAATTACCATACCAAGCAGAAGCGTTGCGCCTCTCCCGTTGTCATATCGTTTCGTTCATTCCCTTTTTTTTTAACTGAAGTATATTTTCTGCAACAAACCATGTCTGCTGCTCTTGCTGCACAAGAAACCGAGAGGGTTGGTCGTCCCGTGGCTGTCCTTCCGTTAACTGCCACCGACAGCACGACACAAGAACATGCGGTGCAAACGCGCGTCCACGACGCCTGCATATACCAACTGCATCAGTGGAAAACACCTGACCTGTCCGATTTCACGGTGTTGACGGACGCGGACAGCCAACGGGTCTTCGCGTATTCGCCCCCCAGCCAAACCCTTCTAAAGCGCGATTTCCTCGAACGTTTTCAGGACGAAGACGTGGAGGTGCGCGAACTGTTGGAAGGCACGATGGTGCACCTGTTTTGGCAACCCGTGCTGAACCGATGGGAAATGGCCACCCGCAACGGCGTGGGCGGCGACTACGCCTACGTACACCCCGTCTTTCCCTGCGACGAAACCCCCCCGGCCTTCGCATCGTGCCTGCACATGGTGTTCAAGACCTTCCGCGAAATGGTGTTGGAAGCCCTCGGTACCGCCATGCGGCGCAGCTTGGGCGTCGACGTACCCCTGGCCGATTTCCGCGACTGCCAGACGCTGGACCTGCTGCCGAAGACGTTTTCGTACATGTGCATTTTGCAACACGCCGAAAACCACTTGGTCTATTCGATCGCTCCCGGTAGGTCGCGCCTGGTCTGCACGGCCATCCACCGCTTGGAGCTGTCCTCCGCCGAGGTCCACGTCCACGCCGTGACGGAGGCGTCGCACCCGGAGGTGTGGGCTGTGGCCAACGAGGTCTTTACGTGCTCCGAGTTCGTCGCCCCCGCCAGCCGCACCGTGCGTTTGTCGGAACGCAATCAGTGGGGCACCGAAGTGTTTCGGCGATCGCTGGAACCCGATCAGTACGACCCCTTGGAACCCTTTTCCGCCTCGACGCGCAAAAACCGCGGCATGGAATTGTATCCTTGCTGTTGGTCGCTGGTGCACCCTGCTACCGGTGAGAAAACGGAGGTGAAAAACGATTGCTACCAACAGCTGCACGCCTTGCGCAACATGCAGCCGAACGTGCGGTACCAGTGCCTGGATTTGTACTTGAAGAACCAACTCAGCGACTACTTGGTGGCGTTTCCGCAGTACTCCGCTTTGTTTGGCGCATTCGTGCAGGAAGTGGACGTGCTGGCGCGACACATCCACCACGCCTACATCCAGTACTACGTACAGAAACGGCGCGATCGCATCCCCAAGAAATACTTTGTGCATGCCTCCAAGTTGCACCACGACGTGTATTTGCCGACACGAAAACAGAAAGTGACCCTCTCCGTGGTCAAAGACTACCTGTCGAAACTGTCGGTGGGGGCCCTGTACCACGCGGTCGTGCAACCTGCTGCAGAAGAAGCACCGTCGACTCCCGCAGAAGCGTAATTGTGTTCCGGTTTGATGTGTGATGATGTGTGATGATGTGTGTTGTATGTTTGCATTCGTGTAATGTTTTTTTTTAAAAGAAACACATTACACCGTGAAGAAGGACGGGGGGGTGTCCACGGGCCGCAACGATGTGCGACCCAAAAACCACATAGAGCTATTAGAATATGTATTTGTAGTGGAATTGAAAGTCCCTCTCTCTATCCATAGTGTTCTGCAAAACCAACCGATGCATTTCTGGCGACACATCAAGCCCGTGCATATCGTGGTGCCCTGGGCGGCCCTCGGATTCTACCGCGGGGTCGAGCTCTTCCGCTTCGAATACCGCCGCGAGCAGCAGATCAAAGCGCTCTGCAAATACCGCAAACCCGCCAATTTCGATTACCCCCTCGTGAAAACCGTTGCTTCGGGAATTTTCGGCGTTACGATTTACCTCTTCCCCCTGTTTGTTCCTGCAGTGATCGCGAAAGAGGTGCTCCGTATCCGGCGTGGTTGTGCCAACAACACGAAGCGTTCTCCAGGCGACGAACCCCCGGACTACTATTGGCTCATGTAAAAGGGGGGGGGGGTCACTTCAAGACAAATCGGTGTACGCTTTGGCCAACTTACTCAGGTTTTGAATGTACTTGGTTGCGTGAGCGCGGTTGCCAGCGTCCATGGCGCGCAAAGGGGCCCTCACGCTGTTGACCATTTCCAACACTTTGTCCACGTTCGTCGCCGACGGGTTCAAGTCGTCGCGGTAGTCTTTCTCCAAGAAAAAATCGATGTTTCCTGCATCGATTTGCTCACCGTAGGGCACGTACACATTCTGGTACCATACCTTCACAATGATCGTCGGGTTCGCCTTCTTGAAGGTTTCAAAGGTGGATCGGGCGACCAAGACGGTTTCGTTGTCGGGAAAAATCTTGACCAAATCATCCATGAATTCAAAAAAGTGCTTATTGAAGCCGCGCAAGACGATCGATTTGTCGGAACCGGCAGCAAACATCGTGGTGTGATTGGGACGCCAAAAAAAAGACGGAATCAACTGCAGATGGTACGTTTATATGCTACTTCTGTATCTTTTAAGTTTCTTTTTCCCGCGTGGCCCTACCCAAAAACCGGGGGTGCAGGGGTTTTACAAGGTGCTGCCCATGTTCAAGTACGGCGCCGGCAGCGCGGGGTTGCCGTTGGGACCGCGTCCGCGCGACGACGACGTCTCCACCGAACCGCCGGACCAACCGGAGCCCCTTCCAAACAAGATTTCTCGTGCATCCTCCGCAGTGGCTTTGGGGGCCACATTGATGGGCGCGTAGGTGGTGCTGGGCATCTGTTGTTTGCCGCGTCCTTCTCCTTGGCGGTCGAACTTGGTCGGTGGCAGCACACCCATCGTGGCGTATTCCATGCGGCCTCCTCCTCCGCCTGCTCCTCCCGCGGCGGCCCCGTCGACGGCAAACGGCATGTGCGAATACAGGGGCGGTGTTCCACCCCCCGCAGGACCCATCACTTTTTCCAAATCCAAGTTCCGTTGCTGTTGCAGGGCGTCGATGGTGAGGTCGCTCCGCAGTTTGTCCGGTTTGTATTGCTCGGCGGGCGTGTCAATGGGGGCTACGTCCCCAAACGCCGGCGTGTGGCGCGAACTGGCTAAACTCAGTGTCTCGTGCCGTCCATTCGCCGGCCCCAAGTCGTAGGGCGAAAACGACTCCGAGAATCCGCTGCCGCCGCCCGGGTGGGCCGCTCCCCCCGCGCCGGAAAGCGGAAACCCCGCCGGTTCCCCGTTCCTGTCAAGGACGTCCGAACGGACGAGGGGCTGCAAATGGGTGTAGATGTCGTCGCCGATGACGCAGCGGTACTTGTCCTTGACCAACACCAGCGACGGCACGCGGTGAACATTGGGCGGCAACAGCACCTTCGTTCCGTTTTCCAGCACGATGTGGACCGTGCCGTTTTTGGGGCACCGTTCGCGGCGGTCGACGCAAACGAAATTAAGACGGGTGTGAATTTGGTTTTTCACTAAATACGGCAACAGCTTCTGGCTGTGGGGACAGTGATTGCTGAAATACAAAATGTCCATGGCTTACTGGAACCCAAAAATACAACACAAACAAATGGATGTGTACGACTGCATGAGGTTATACCAGATGCAGTGATTCCTTTTATGTGGAATTCCGCGAATCCGTGGGCGCCATCGTGTTTCCTTTCCGACGAATAGTGATTTATTATTTCAGCGACCGTTTCTTTGTGCGAACGTAGTAGATTGGTAGACCTCGAAGCTCCCGTAACGAACAACATGTTTTCCGCCATACAGTATTTACTCAAACCCATCGTGCCAAACGCGCCACCCAACGGGCCCCCTCTCAAACTCCCACCAACACCAAAATTGGTGCCCTCCTTGACCACCGCTCCTCTCGATTCCATCCAAGAAGAAGTTGCGTTGGCCGTCGAAGGCCGCCGCCACAACGAAGGAGACGAGAAGACCGACAACCTTGGGCCAGAGGAGGACCTTGGGCCAGAGGAGGACCAATCCACTGTCTATATGCTTTTGGTGGAACCCGAGCACCACATCGTGTGCAAACACTGCTTTTCCGACAAACATTCGATGGACTTTTGCCGCAAACTGCAAATGGATTTTTCCATTCTGGAAATGCGGTGTCGGTCGATGCGGAGAAACCGGAGCAAAGTACGCAGGTACTTGCACACCGTTCCTCTCGAAATCATCCGAAAATATGTCCAATACCATCGCTTGTCGGTGCGGTTGTCCATCGGCTACTGCGAATACTACGACGCCAACGTCATGCAAAAAAACGAATTGGCTGAGAGGCTCATTGAAATGATCGTGATGTATTTGTGCGTGGTGCCGTACCGGCCGGAACTGAAAAAATCACGCTACGAAAGAGTTTTGGAAAACTCGTTTTTGACCGACGGGCCTCTCACAGAAGGATGGAACCCGTAGGTTTTCATACGAACTTAAACACGTTGTTGCACAAGGACGTTATACAAACACGTGCTTGTACAACATATTCGCAAAAGCACCCTCTCTTTGAAACGCCGAAAGTACCTCAAAAGGCATGCTCTTCACCGTTGTCACGCCCACCACGGGCCACCCCAAGCTGTTGGATCTCCTGCAGAGCATCCAGCAGCAATGGGTGCCTCTCAATTTAAGGGATGGATCCATCACCATCGAACACTTTGTGGTAATCGACGGCCCGGAGTTCGCCGAAAAGGCAACGGCCATCTTGCAGCAAGTGGTTCCCTCTGCGGCGGACGCTGCCAACGTGCCGGTGACACGCTACGTCTTTCCACTGCCCATCAACACCGGCGCAGGCGGTTTTCTCGGCCACAAAATCTACGCCGGTATCAGCCAGTGGGTCCGCGGAGACTACGTGTTGTTTTTGGACGAGGACAATGCCTGGGCGCCCACACATCTCTACGAATGCTACCGCACCCTCACGTCGGTCTCTCCGCCTCTCGATTGGTGTTACACGTTGCGCACCATCGTCTCCTTCGACGGAACGGCCGTTTGCCGCGACAACTGCGAATCACTGGGCTTCCTGCATCCGGTGTTTTATGCCGACAGCGAGTACATGATCGACACCAACTGCACCTGCGTTTCCCTCTCTTTGGTCCAAAAATACGGGCCCATGTGGAACCACGTCGGCACCAATTCTTCCGACAATCCCGACCGCACCTACAGCCGCCAGTTGATGACGGACCACCCCCGCTACGACTGCACCTACGGCTACACCCTGCAGTACCGCGTGGCCAACCGCCCGCAGAGCGTGTCGTCGGACATGTTCGTGGTGGGCAACCGGCGAATGGCCGAGAGGTACGGGGGCTCGCCCGGCGTGTTTCCCTGGAGTCGCCAACCGGAAAACAAACCATCATCGGAATTGTCTCTTCCTCCTCTTCCTCCTCTCAAGCAGCGGTGGGTGGTCGCCCATTTCGATCGCGAGCACACGCAGCAACTTCTCGCGCGCCTCTGCCAACCGCGAAAGGACCGCCCCTGCGTCGCCTACCACCAGTGGCAGTTGAACCTGCTCGACGGTCTCGACGACCACTGCGTACTGGTCAGCGCCTACCAGCCCTTCGTGCCGACCCATTCCCGCGTCGTGGTACACATGTGCCACCCCCATACGTTGCCGGTTTGGCTGCCCGAACGCACGGACCTGCGGCGCATCTTGTACACTGCGGAAGGCCCCAACCTGCGCCACCAAGCGCAGTGGTCGGCAGAGTTTCTGCAGCAGTGGTTCGACGTGGTGGTGACCTACGCCTCGGTTCCCCAGCTCGACCGCCGGTGGGTGCGTGTGGTGCCCGCGCCCTTCGTACATCGGCTGGATTTCCACAATCCAAACGATATGGAGCAGTGCATTCGGCGGAACGCTGCGCCTGCCGGGTCCAAGCAGGTATGCATCGTGCTGGAAAACCGTCCATTCAACGGAAAATACACGATTCAAGGAGAGGAACTGTACGCCCTCGATTTCCTCCGGGCAGAGTACGCCCAACACCTCGGCAAACGGATCGACTGCTACGGCGGATCATGGCAACCACTCTGCCAAAAAGTGAATTTTGTGCCGACCAAAGAGAGGTTTTTGAACAAAGAGTGGACCATCGACATCCTGCAAAAGTACCGGTTCGCATTGATAGTGGAAAACTGTACGGCGGCCGGCTACGTGAGCGAAAAAATCTACGACGCTTGGTCGGTGGGCTGCATTCCTCTCTACTACGGCAACATGTCTGTTCTTCCTGCGGCCTTACCGCACGATTGCTTCGTCGACATCCGGCACATTCCACCTGCCGAGCTGCCTGCGTGGTTGGACACATTGGACGAGGCCACCATCCAGCAATACCAACAGTCCATCGAGACCAAACGCAGAGAGGTCCTCCGCGCCGTCAGTGTGGACAGCTACGGCCAACTCCTCTCCAGTTTGTATTGAGGTCGACGCAGGACGTCGTGCCGTTGTCCTTTCCCCTCGCAGATGAATGGTTAGTGGCAAGAGTAGAGAGGGGACTTCTACAAGGACCGAACGCACATGTTGTAGAGCAGGCGGTTCTGCAAATACACCAGCACATACGCGATCGTGTACCCGATGGCGCCGAGGAAAAACATCACCGACTTCTTCTTCCGGATGCCGTAGACAAACAGACTCACTGTCGTGATAACAAACATGGCCGCCGCCAACAGCGAAATCACGTAGAAATACGTGCAGTAATCGCTGCTGATGGGCGCCACGACGTCGTCCATCGTCTTTGCAATTTCGTTGGAAATGGTCATTGTTGCAAAAGTTGTGGAGAGGGCGATGTTCAGGTGTTGGTTTTAAAAAAACGCACGGGAGGGGAAGTATATATTTTATACGCAGCAAAAGTTATATGTATCTCGCTGCAAAAGATACATATAAATATAATGATTTTGTAATATATATTTTTGCTGGTGTTTTTTTTGGCTAAACCCCACCACCACACACCGTTGCACCCAATCTGCAAATCACGCCATGGAAACACCCATCGTACGCAAGAAAGCAAGGGCGGCAAACGAAGACGCAGAGGGGTCTGTCTCCTCTCAACGAGAGGTGCAAACCCATCTCCCCAACAAGGACGTTGACGACGACGAACGCGGATCCGGCGACCAGGCCACCGCGGAGGACACGATGTGGCGACTGCTGCACTTGTACTTTACACAAGATCCGCAACATCTCGTGGCGCATCACATCGATTCCTACAATGATTTTTTTCACCGTGATCTTCCTCTCTTGTTCCAAGAGCGCAACCCCCTG